>ENA-ORUX01000088-ORUX01000088.1-human-gut-metagenome-genome-assembly--contig:-NODE-88-length-86624-cov-5.308413_pt1 | contig 86624 bp, 63 predicted proteins | sample MGYA00242087_ERZ509225 | MGnify/ENA primary metagenome ERZ509225 (study PRJEB26280, sample SAMEA2338864) | human gut metagenome | biome: human gut; feature: human-associated habitat; material: faeces... | reverse complement strand
TTGCTTATTTGGTATATAACCATTTTACTCCCGGTCCCGACGGCCCATACGACGAAACCTACAACAACTCACTACGTAGGGTATTTGCCCGATTTGCAGCCCAACAAGTCAGCGAACTGATCCTGGACCTTCGCTATAACGGAGGTGGGCAAAGTTCCTGCGCCAGCTTACTGGCCAGCATGATTATCCCTTCCCAATACCTAAATCAAGAATTCTGCCACATTGTATACAATGACAAACACCCGGAAAAAAACGGTACCATTCCATTCAAAGAAAGTTATATCTATCAGGGTGCTGACGGGGCAAACCTGAATTTAAGACGAGTGTTTATACTCACCGGACGCCAAACCGCTTCTTCAGCCGAATTAGTGATCAATTGCCTTCGTCCCTATATGGAAGTCATCCTTATCGGGGACCGGACCTTCGGCAAAAATGTAGCATTCGAAGAAATCCGGAATGATAAACTGAAACTGACTTTACATCTGATTGTCGCCCAAGCCTTCAACAAAAATGGAGAAAGTGACTATGAAAACGGATTCTACCCGGAAAAAGATCATATTCTGATAGAATCCACGCAACCACTGAAGGAATTAGGAGATACCACCGAATGTCTGCTCCACCACACCTTAAAACAGATTACAGGAAAATAAAAGTCTTAAGTTTCGCAAGTAAAGTGTAGCTCCTCAGGCGACTAGTGTCAACCTGTCGAAAGCCTGCTTTACTGCTTTGATTTGTTTATCGTTTGATATTACTTGTTCTGTCAGAACCATTGCATCACAGTTAAGTACCTCGGCAATGACGTTTATAACTTCTACGATCAGCAGCCAGATTTTTTCTGCTACTGAAAGTTCAACAGAGTTCTTTGAAATTTCAGCAAAGAGTCCTCCGATAGTTTCGTATGACTCATTGCGTTTGACATAACTGAGTATATTGTAGTGCATTACGCACAATGATATGCCTGCAATCTGTCCGGCGAAGTCTCTGCACTGATTCTTTCCGAGTTTCAGGTTTTGCTTCATCTCTTTGTGAGTCACTTCGATAACCCATCTTCTCGAGTAAAGTCTGAAGGCTTCTTTTGCATCAAGTTTAAGATCAGAGGTAAGCAGAGCATTCCAATTACCGTTCTTGCCTCTTCTGTAAAAGAACAGACAGACCTTTATGCCGGAGATTTCAGCAGAGATAGTTGCCGTATAGTAACCGATTAAGCGGCTATATTTTACGCTCCCGGACTTCTGGAGCACCTTGATAAGCTCAGGCGCTGTCTTGTTTCCAAGAACTGTCTCATACCTGGTCTTGCCCATCTTTATCATTCCGATAAGGTGGCATCCAAAGTGCCTTGAGACCACGAACTTCAAAAGTTCAGAGCAGGTAAACCAACTGTTTACAAGAAGATAATCGAAACGTACGCCCTCTATGATTGAGCGTTTAAGCATGCTGATTGCCGTCTCGATCTTGCTTGCAAGATACTCAGCACTACGCCTGGCAATACGCTCATCCCTTGAGTGCTCCTTGCAATAGCGAGCCTCTGCCTGTTTTGGGGATAAACCCTGTGGCTTGTCGTTTCGTTTTCCCTCTTCTCCATGGAGAGAAAAGTCAAGGAGAAACTGAGATACACCATCTGTAAAGCAGAGGAACATTGCCTTGAAGCCAAGTATAGGCTTCATTGGGGTATGAGAGAAGACCTTGCCAATCTTCTCTGTCTTGAATCCGGTCTTCGGAAGGTCTGTATCATCGATGATGACGCACCTGATATCCGACTTTAATGTCGTTTTGCGGCTCAAGCGTGAATACAACTGTCTGAAAACCGAGTAGATTATACGTCGCCAATTCACGTTGCCGTCGTTCATGAAACGATAGAACATATCTTTGTGGCAGACAAACACCTTGCCAAGGGCAGAAGAAGAATAGTTGGCAGCATTCTTAATTGAAAAAAACGGGAACAGAACAAGCAGCTGCAACACCTGAAGACAGGTGAATTTGCAATTCGGATTCTTAACTGACCCGATGACTTTGCTTTGTATCCTTAGGCTGTTCATAATGGTTGATATGCTGTTTATTGCCTTGCTGGAGTCTTTATTTGCAAAAAACTCTTGGAGTTCACCGATAATATGTCTATTTTTGTTCATGGTAAAAGGGTGCTATATTGTTTGGTGATATTAATATAGTGATAATCATTGAATTATAAAACAACTTAGCCTTTTTTTATTACATCATTTGAGTATTTGCGAAACTTGAATAAAAGTTAATGAAAAGCTATATAAAAACAGGCATTTTGCTTCTCTGGATACTCGGAGGGCTCAATACCTTTAGTCAGAAAAAGATATTAACTCCAGATTCCTATCAGGAGTGGAAACGAATCGACAATCCCGATTTATCTCCGGATGGCAAATGGGTCATTTACAACCTGGTTTCCAAAGAACAGTCCGAGTTGTATCTTTATGAAACCGCAACCCAGCAAACCTTTCCAATTCCTGGGGCAGAAACAGCCTTCTTTTGGCGGGGAGGAAAAGGATTGTATTATCAAACCCAGGATTCGATTATTTTATTGGATCTTCCAAACCGGAAGAAACAAAGGTGGACTAAAACAGCATATTTTCAACCTCTCGGAGAAACAGAATGGGTCCCGCAAACCTATACAGTCTCCTCCAAACCCAACAATACATTTACACGCCTGGTGCTTCATCATGTCGGTCACCAAGACAGTATTTGCCTGGATCACATTGGATATTATACCTTTTATAATGATTATCGATCCATCATTTATATCCAAGAGGATTACCACCATCAAGCCATCCGCTATGGTAACCTGGGAGGTCCTTATCGAACCCTATACTCTACACCAGGCAAAAAATTAAATAATTTTCAATTTGATCAGGAAACGGGTAAGGGATATTTTTTTATCTATCCGGACTCTCTTGTTTATTCATTCTCCCTAAAAACACATCATTACCGTCTACTCTGTGATTTAAGGCAACTCCCCGGTTCCCGGGAATATACAATCAGAAACATCAAGATATCCGAAAATCAAGAATACCTTACTTATGAACTTCATTCCCAATCAAGCCCATCTGCTGTTTCAACAGCAAATAATTCAACTCCCGGATTTGAATTACAATTGTGGAGTTGGAACGAAGATATACCACAAAGTCGTCTAGAAAAGACAAACAAATCCCACCAACCCAGCTATTCCCGGTATACATATTCTCTTTCCAGCCGCAAAATGTGTTGTTTCGATTCTATCGGAAACCGCCAAGTAATACAACCTCCATGTTCCAATCATCACTATTTCATTACAATTGATAAAACTCCCTATCTGAAATACGAAGACCGAAAAGAAAATCTCAATTTCGATGCATATCTAATTGATATCCATAATGCTACAAGCCGTCCTATCGCACAAAATCTCACCGAACTTCCTATTTGGGATCCTACTGGCCGATATATACTTTTTTATCGTGCCGACCAGAAAACCTGGTATTGCCTGGACTGTCTTACCGGTATGACAGTCGATATTTCTTCTTGCATCGGTTTTCCCGTATACGACGAAATCCATGATCTTCCCTCTTCCGCCCCTTCCTATGGAATAGCCGGATGGTCGGAGGATGGAACCCGGGTCGGAATCTACGATCGTTACGATATATGGGTTATTGATTTGAATAATCCGCAAAAAAAATATTCACTAACCCGAGGGTATGGTCGGAAGAACAAAAAAATCATCCGTTTATGTAAAATCAATTTTGTTACTGAAAACCTCAAATTGCATACAACCAATCGGGTAAAAATTATTGACGAAGAGAATAAACAGGAAGGTATTTACCTGCTATCTCCCGATGGTAAGCTACAAAAACAAATGGAGGGTAACTATTCATTACAATTATTAAAACAATCTGTAAATGGGAAATATATCCTGTTTCAGCGCCAAAACTACAACGAATACCGCAACTTGTGGTGGAGCCGTTCCGATTTTAAACATCCGCAAAAACTTACGGATGCCAATCCCCAACAAAAAACATACAACTGGGGGACCGTCCGGTTGCTTCAATGGACCAATGATGAAGGAAAGGAAAACAAAGGACTTTTGTATTTACCCGAAAATTACAATCCCTCCTATTCCTATCCTATGCTTGTACAGTTTTACGAAACCCATTCCCAAGATCTTTTTGTTTATCATACACCGAGTCCCAGTGCAGCTATGGCAGATATTCCCACCTTTGTCAGCCAAGGATATATCGTTTTTATGCCCGATATTCATTTTACTGTTGGTAACCCCGGAGAGAGTTGCTACAATACCGTTGTCAGCGGAGTAAAAATGCTGATCGACCAAGGTATTGCCGATCCACAAAGAATCGGATTACAAGGACACAGTTGGTCCGGATTTCAAACAGCCTATCTGGTTACCCGGACTTCCTTGTTTCGTTGTGCCAACATCGGAGCCCCCGTTGTTGATATGCCATCAGCCTATGTCGGTGTAAGAAACGGAAGCGGACGTGTCCGGTTCTTTATGTATGAAGACACCCAAAGTCGGATGGGAAAAACCTTGTGGGAAGATCGGGATGCCTATCTGTCCCATTCTCCTCTCCTGTATGCCGATCAGATCACCACCCCTTTACTGATTTTACACAACGATGCCGACGAAGCCGTCTCCTACGAACAAGGGCGGGGATTATTTTTAGCCATGCGAAGATTACAAAAACCCGCCTGGTTAGTCAATTACAAAGGCGAGGGACATTTTCTTTCCAATCCATCCGCCCAATACGACTGGACCATTCGTATGCAACAATTCTTCGATTATTATCTGAAAGATACTCCCCCTCCCGACTGGATGAAAGAGGGATTGAATAAGGATTGAACTTTTAAAAACAGGTCTGGATTTTAAAATAAATATTATCTTTGTAGCCGCATCGGTCAATCGGATATGAATTTACGATTCCGAGGAGATCATCGTTCTGCCCCGGAATATTAAATTTGAAATCTGAAAGGGAATTCGGTGAAAACCCGAAGCTGTCCCCGCAGCTGTAATGTCAATACTGCTTAGCAGATCTTTTTATGTGCACCCACTGAAACCGCCGGTTCCGGGAAGGAGAAAAGATGACAAGCCAGAAAACCTGCCGATCATAGCTAATAAACAAATTTCTTTCGGAGGAAAAGAGCATGAAAAAGATTTATTTTTTATCACTGGTATTTACCATCGGTTTTTGTCTGGCCTTAGGTTCCTGTCGTTCAGGTAACCGCAAAAAACAAAACCCTGTCGCTACACAAACAGATCGTTCGAATATTCGTTATGCACAAGGCTTCTGGCTGGAACAACACGAAAATTACCGACTCCTTCATATCAAAGATCCTCAAAGCGAAACCGGTTCGGAATATACCTTCGCCCTAAGACAGCGAGGCACACATCCTGAGCTTCCCCCGCATATACCTGTACTCGATCTGCCGATCCGGGGCGTCATCTGTATGACTTCTTTACAACTCTCTAATTTTATCAAGCTCGGAGCAACTTCCCAAGTCGTGGGAATCAGCAGTACCCGCTTTTTGAATAATGCAACGATCAAACAACAGTTAGCCGAAGGGAAAACTCAGAAAATCGGTATCGAGGGTAATTTCGATGCGGAAATCATTATGAACCTCGCTCCCGACCTGATCCTCATCTCTCCCTTCAAACAAGGGGGCTACGACGCTATGAAAGAAGTAGATATTCCACTGGTTCCTCATCTGGGCTATAAAGAAACGACTCCATTGGGACAAGCCGAGTGGATTAAATTTGTCGGTCTTTTAATCGGAGAGGAAGAAAAGGCGAATAAAATATTCAATGAGATAGAACAAAAATACAATGATCTGAAAAGATTGACAGCCCGGGTCGAACACCGGCCAGTCGTACTCAGCGGTGAAATACACGGAGGAACATGGTATGCCGTAGGAGGACAAAGTTTTCTGGCACAAGTGTTCGAAGATGCCGGAGCCGATTATTTCCTGAAAGACGATCCCCGTTCAGGCGGCGTATATCTCGATTTCGAAACGGTATACAATCAAGCCGACCAGGCAGATTACTGGCGCATCCTGAATAGCTACCCGGGACAATATACCTACGAAACACTTTTAGCCCAGGACGAACGTTACGGTGACTTTAAGGCTTTCAAACAAAAAGGAGTGATTTATTGTAATATGCGTGAAAAACCCTATTACGAAAATATGCCCATGGAACCGGAATTATTACTTGCCGATTTCATTAAAGTGTTTCACCCGGAATTATTACCGGATTACGTACCGGTATACTATCATCAGTTAAAAGACTAATCACTATGGCTTCAACCGGACGAAATACAACTTTTATCCTGCTTATCATGTTGAGTATAGTTGTATTCTTATTCCTCAACATGGTATTGGGTTCGGTTCGTATACCGATGAGTGCGGTATGGCACATCTTTACCGGTACAGGAGATGAGCCTCAAACCTGGCAGAATATCATTTGGAAATCGCGTTTTCCGCAGGCATTGACCGCCTTGGTCGCCGGAGCAGGTCTGTCGATCAGTGGCTTGCAGATGCAAACGGTATTTCGCAATCCCCTGGCAGGACCTTCTGTATTAGGAATCAGCTCAGGAGCCAGTATGGGAGTTGCTTTCGTCGTACTTTTTTCAGGTAGCATAGGCGGAGTAGCCCTCAGCCACCTCGGTCTTTTCGGAGAAGTGGCGCTTTCGATCGCTGCCGTCGCCGGTTCGTTATCCGTTATGGCACTGATTGTTTTCGCTTCACATAAAGTAAAAGGAAACGTTACCCTGCTTATTATCGGAGTGATGATCGGTTACCTGGCGAATGCCATCATCGGTATTTTAAAATTTTTTAGTGTAGAAGAAGATATTAAAACCTATGTTATCTGGGGGCTGGGAAGTTTCTCACGGGTATCCGGTAATCAAATGATGCTTTTTGTTACGATCATGGCCATCTTGATCCCCTTGTCTTTTTTGTTGGTGAAAACATTAAACTTATTGATGCTGGGAGATGGTTATGCCCGGAATCTGGGATTGAATATCAAACGGGCCAGAGTTCTGGTGATCACCTGTTCGGGCGTATTGACGGCTATTGTTACGGCCTATTGCGGTCCGATCATCTTTTTAGGCTTGGCAGTCCCTCACCTGTGCCGGGCTGTTTTCCAAACTTCGGATCACCGGCTTTTGATGCCGGCCTGTCTGGTTATGGGCGCCTCCCTGGCTTTGGCCTGTAATCTGATCGCACGCATGCCGGGTTTCGAAGGAGCCCTGCCGGTTAATTCGGTCACGGCACTCATCGGAGCTCCGGTTGTTGCTTCGGTATTATTCCGTAAACGTAAAAACGAACTGAATGAATAAGACCGCCACCATACAACTCCGTAACCTGACGATCGGCTATAAAGGGAAAGTACGCCCTAAAATTGTAGCCGAAAATATTTGCAGTGATATTTATGCCGGTGAACTGACCTGTCTTTTAGGAACGAACGGTATTGGAAAATCCACCCTACTGCGCACCCTTTCGGCCTTCCAGCCCAAATTAAGCGGAGATATTTACCTGGCTGGAAAAAAATTGGAAAAATATACGGACAAAGCCTTATCCACGGTGATCAGTGTCGTTTTGACCGAAAAATGTGATATCCGCAATATGACGGTCCGGGAATTAATCGGTATGGGCCGTAGTCCTTATACAGGTTTTTGGGGTAAATTAAGCCGGGCTGACGATGAGATCGTGGATAAAGCGATCGGGCTGGTCAATATTCATCCTCTGGCTTCCCGAATGCTTCATACCCTAAGTGACGGTGAACGTCAGAAAGCAATGATCGCCAAAGCTTTGGCTCAGGAGACACCGGTCATTTATCTGGATGAGCCGACCGCTTTCCTCGATTTCCCAAGCAAAGTCGAAATCATGCAACTGCTTCATCACCTGACCCGCGAAACCGATAAAACGATTTTTCTTTCGACTCATGATCTGGAACTAGCCCTCCAGATCGCCGATAAGATTTGGCTGATGGATAAGGTGAACGGTATCACCTCCGGTACGCCGGAAGACCTTGCCCTGGAAGGATACCTCAGTCGTTTTTTCGCCCGCAAAGGGATTACTTTCGACATGGAATCAGGACTTTTCCGCATCACCAACAATTATCGGTACGAAATCCGTCTGACCGGACACGGCTATCGCTATGCCATGGTACGTAAAGCCCTTCAACGAAATGAGATCCTGGCCAATCGCGATATTGACTCAGCTGTTTACATTGAAACCAACAGGCAGCCTGATCAATTCATATTGCATTTTCCTCACCAGGAAGATATTATAGTCCATACAATAGAAGAATTATTAGAAAAACTAACACTGTAACATACAGAGACAGGGGTTTTGTGCTAATTCGATCGACGCATTGTTGGAATAAATACTGTCCTGTCTCAAATAATCCGGTCGAAATATCTATATACAACTCCCTATTTTTAGGGTATTTCTCTGATCAATTTCACTAAAAGAGGGGATTTTCCAACCCGATAGAATCGCGTATTTTCGTTCCGATCTTATTAATTAAAACATGAAATATGAAAAAGATTGGAATATTTTACGGTTCAACAACCGGAACAACCGAATCAGTAGCGGAGCAGATCGCTTCTCATCTGGGGGTCGGTAGCAGTGAGGTGTACAATGTAGGAAATACCGATGCTAAAGTAGCTGAAGAGTATGAACTGCTCATCTTAGGAAGTTCGACCTGGGGATCGGGAGAATTGCAGGATGATTGGTATGATTTTCTGGAACAATTAGCCGGAAAAAATCTAAGTGGTAAAAAAATAGCCCTATTCGGTTGTGGGGATGCCATGTCGTTCGGATCTACTTTCTGTGATGCCGTCGGGATCATCTATGAAAAATTACAGGGTACAGGAGCTACGTTTATCGGAACTGTCGATCCTTCGGATTATACCTATGATGCCTCCACTGCCGAAATCGACGGACAGCTGGTCGGATTATTGATCGACGAAAACAACGAAGCGGATAAAACGGAACTCCGTATACAAAACTGGACCGATGCGTTGAAAAAAGAAATTTAATGCCCTGATCATGGATAGTTGCATTTTATCCGGAGACATGAAAATATTCGTACACCATATCTACGAATTACAAAAAGGTATACGGTACATGGCATTGTGTACGATAGACAAAACCGATGAATCTTTTGCCATACAAAGATTAGAAAAATCAGGTCTTGAATATGAAATCTGTCCCATCAATGCCCACCGACTGAACTTGTTTTTCGGAAAAAAAGAATGTATCGATATTGTCCGGTTAATCTGCAACCGTCCATTAAACCTGTTAACCCCCGAAGAAGATTTTATCCTGGGTACCATGCTGGGATATGATGTGTGTCAGCAATGCGAACGTTATAACCATCGTAAAACTTTAATCCAAAGTGCCTGATAATCAATCATAAGGACTCTTCAGAAATCAGCATCAGTTCAATTATACACTTTTTTTCTCCCTTTATATAGGAATAACAAACTTCCTCGCATTTTTTCAAAAGGAAGGAGAAAAACGGATGATCGGCCGGTAACATGTTCCATAATTCCCGGGCTAAAGTCATTTCAGAAATGCGGGCACAAATCCCGTCATCACAACCGGCTTCCTTCGCCAAACCGATGATAAAATCGCGGTTCATAACTACATTCCGGCTATGCGTATCCCCATGCCCCTCGGCCAATTTCACCGCTTTGCCGATCATAATCCCCATCGTTACCCGCCCGATACCTTCTTCCTCTATGATTTTCAAGGTCTCTTCGATATAATTACCATAATGGACAAAAGCCTGAGGTATCATTTCAGGGAAACGTTCACGGAGGATCCGCTCACTTTTAGCTCCCGAATTAATGACGATATGCCGGCATCCCAATGCTTTAGCTACCTGTATTTCTTTACGGATGGTCGCAACGAAAGCTTCGGACGAAAAAGGACGGACCACTCCGGAAGTACCGATAATGGAAATTCCCCCGACAATACCTAATTTCGGATTGAAAGTTTTGAGAGCCAGTTCTTCTCCATCGGGTACCGAAATCTCGATGACTACTCCTTGTTTCGGTATACGATGAGCTTCCAGAATTTTTTCTGTCTCGGCGGCCATCATCTTTCGGGGAGTCGGATTTATAGCCGGTTCTCCTATCTCCAAACCCAATCCGGGCAAAGTTACGATACCTACTCCTTTCCCTGCGGCAAAACGAATACCGGTTTCTTTAGAAAGCATTACTTTTGCACAGATTTCCCGTTTATTAGTCACGTCAGGATCATCTCCCGCGTCTTTGACCACCGTGCAGATTATACTCTGTCCGTCCTTCTCTGTACGGCTCACAGGCAATTCGACTTCTTCGCCGTCAGGTAGAGTGATCGTCACCTGATTCAACACTTCTCCCGTCAGCAGAGTCGATAAAGCCGCTTTTGCAGCAGCACAGGCACAGCTACCGGTCGTGAAACCACTATGCAATGGATAAAATCCGGGCAACAGACGTTCTATGCGGTGCCGCAAACCGTTGTTCCCGGTTACGACATAGAATCCCTCGGGCAATGCCGGACGTTTGATCACGACAACCGGAATACCTGATTTCCGGGCAGCTTCGACCTTTTCACGGAAATAACCGGACCGGCCGCTCTCCTTGGTCAGGATAGCATCGGGGCGTAATTGCAATAACAACTCCCTTTCCTCTTTTCCCTCTTCCCAAAAAATCAGCTTCCCTGCCGGGAATCCATATTTTAAAGCTAATTGCCGGGACTCCGGCCGATCGAGTACCCGGAACCAACAAGGATTTTCCAACCAATAAGCCTTCAATTTAGGTATGGTCTGCACACCGGACAAGGCCAGTAAATTCCGTATTCCCTGATTTTTCAACCATACACAAGCTTCTGCATACGAATCACACCAGATCAGGTCCGGATCACGGGGAGGATAAATCCGTTCGTAACGAACAACCGGAATATTCAATTCTTCAGCAGCTTGTCCTATATTCTTGTGCAGTTGTTCGGCAAACGGATGAGCAGCATCTACCAACAATTGAATCCCGTGTTCCCGGCAGAAATCGATCATTTCCTTCACTTCCATAGCTCCCGCCAGCCGAATGCCGTGTATACACTCCACTTGCTGTCCGTTTCCCCGGGTTGAATAATAATAAGTTTGCCCGGCTTCATCCAAAGTCTCTACTGCAGCCCTACCTTCTGTAGTTCCACCAAATACCAATATCATTTTTACCTTTTTAAAACAAAGGGACGGGGGTAATGTTTCATTTACAAACGATGGATTATACCTAAACTGATCCCTGTAATACGGGCAAGTTGCCGTAATCCAATGTTCGGATTCTGTTTCAATACTTTCAGCACCTGTCTCTGTTCAACTTTAGTTAAAATCTCAAAACTTTCCCCTTCCAACATTTCTTCCAACAATTTCCGGACCTCATGATCTTTAAATTGATATCCCGCTTCCATGAATTCCCCGTCGTCATCTTCTAACATATAGGCCTGAAAATCTGCTTTACTATCGAAAAACAAAGTTAAAAATTCAGTGGAAACAAAAGAATCCACCGGATTAAAATATACCGAATAACTGTTCCACTGGTATTCCGAAATTTTATGACACAAACCTGCTTTCAAGGGATTTTGCAGCACATACCGAAAACAACGCAACAAGTAACCCTGATCTTCAATGACCTCACTTTTAAAACGATCTTGAAAAAGATAACCCTCCCGTTCATATTTATGATTAAACCATATCGCATACGCCGTCAAAATCCGATGAATATAAAAACTCAAGCGACTGGTTTTTACGATAAGATGAATGTGATTATCCATCAAACAAAAACAGTACACTTTGAAAAATTCACCAGCCTGTGATTTCAAAAGATCGAGAAACATCCGTCGATCAGCATCTTCATGGAATATCAACATACGATTAACACCACGTTGGATGACGTGGTATACACCTGTATTGGACTGTTGACGAGCCTGCCGGGACATTTTTTTGCCAATTTAACTACAAGTTAAATTTACAAAAAAAATTCCAGAAAACAAAATGAAACATTATCCCCGTCCCTTTGTTCCACGAAACAGGTGGGTGAAATGGTTGGAATAGAGTTTTGACAAACCTTCCCGGTTACCGATTGCTTCGCCGACTACAATCATGGTGGTCAAGGTCAAATTGTTCTCTTTCATTATTGCCGCCAAATTACGGAGTTCGCCCCGGAAAATCTTTTCGTCTTTCCAGGTCAGGTGATAACAGGCTGCCACAGGAGTCTCGGGAGGATAACATTCCAGTAATTCACGCTGTACTTCTTCGGCAATCGAAGCACTCAGGAAAATGCACATCGTGCTTTGTGACCGGGCCAACAGATGGAGTTTTTCCTTTTCCGGCATCGGTGTACGCCCCTCTCCACGGGTGAGAATAATACTCTGAACCTTTTCAGGTATGGTAAACTGTGAACGCAATGCAGCAGCAGCAGCCAGGAAAGAAGAGATTCCCGGTGTAATCCGGTAACGCATACCGTACCGGTCGAAAAAGGCCATTTGCTCCTGGATAGCCCCATAAATACAAGGATCCCCGGTATGTAACCGGACAATAAATAATCCCCGGTCATAAAACTCTTTCATCAATGCAAATTGCTCTTCCAGGGTCATGGAAGCCGAGCTACGCACAGTCGCCCCCGGCTTTGCATAATAAGTAAGCTCGATTGGCACCAGACTTCCTGCATAAAGAATTAAATCGGCTTTTTCCAATAACCTTTTCCCCCGGACAGAAACCAGTTCCGGATCACCGGGACCTGCCCCGACGATCTCGATAAAACCGCTTCGTTCCGCCTCTCTATCCAGAGCAACGGCAAAAGTAAAATCATTCCCCGGAGTAACCTGTCCCTTCTGTTTTTCCAGCAATAATTTCGTATTCCCGGCACTTTTCAAAGCAGTTGCTTCGGAAACACTATAGGCGCCTGTCACCTCGAATACCTTCCCGGAGGGATTCGGTACTTCTATATCCTTCAGTTCCTCAGGCCTGTAAATCTGCATTTTAGCAGACAGATTCCGAACCAGATCGGCGACCATAGGTTCATCTTTTTTCAACTCAATAGTTGTCACGACCTTAACAGCTAAAGGAGAAAGTCCATGCCGTTTCAATTCATCACCAATATAAGCCCAAATACCGGTCGGGTTACACTGCTTACGGCATCCTACCCCCAAATGAAGTACAGCCGGATGATAATATAAAATCGGTGTTTCACATTCATACAAACAGGGAGTAACGGCAATAATCAGCCCATAACGTCCTGCCGGAATATCCTCGAAATGATAATAGACATCCACATGGGCTGGTCGTGAATGTTCGAGCCGGTCGGTTCCCTCATCGCGTATATCCAACAACAGGGCCGTCGGCCGCTGGTTGACGAAAATGGAAATCAGCTCATTCAAGGAACGCCGGTATTCCATTTTCCAGCCATTCTCTTTACCTAACAAATCCAAAGCCCACAATCCGGTATTATCACTTTGGGTCGTAACCACAGGCTGAGCCCCTAATATACGGGCTAACCGTTCGGTCAGGGCATTTGCGCCACCGACATGGCCGGCCAGAACCGACACAACAAAATGTCCGGTAGCGTCCACATTGACTACGGCAGGATCTGCATATTTCGAAGTCACACAAGGAGCGATCGCCCGTACACAAATTCCCATCGCCCCGATAAAAACAAAAGCTTCGTAATCCCCGAAATGCCTTAAGGTAAAATCAGTGATCGAATCGATCCGGACACACCCGCTCCGTTCCGATACAGAGAACAGGTCCACTTCCTTACCTAGTTCTTCCCGGATAATTCCGGCAGTTCGTGCCCCGGCATCCGAAGCGATTATCATAGCTGTTTTCATTGTATTTATTATCATATTTAATTAGCTACAATTATAATTCAATTATATTCTCATCCAATAAAGTCATTTTTTCCACACCGGAATCTGTCACTAAAAATGTATTTTCAATTCCCACGGCTCCGATTCCTGCCAATACGAACTTCGGTTCAAAAGCAAAAGTCATTCCCGGTTGTAGTATATCCTTCGAGCGGGTGGTCAATACAGGCAATTCATTTATTTCCAATCCAACGCCATGTCCGACGAATTTTGCCTGAAAACGGGTACCCATAAAACAATCCTCCAACCCTTCTTGTCCGGCCATTGCCAAAGCATCCCGATACAATTCGGCACAGGGCACCCCGGGTTTTGCCGTTCGTTCCATGCGAGCCTGTATTTCCAAAGCGACACGATGCACCCGGTAGGCCCGGTCCGGTAATTTCCCGATTGAAAACACCCGGGTCATATCCGTTTGATAGGCGGTATAGTTTCCCGACATATCCGCCATTACCGTAGTTCCTTCCCTCAACAAAGTCCCGTTCGCTCCCAAAGGCCCCGAAGCATGCATTCCCGTTCCCCCCAAGGCAAAGTCAAAAGGGGAAGGTTCTCCGGCATTTTCTCCTGCCAACAGACTTCCCATAAAGATATCCGTATTCGAACCAAAGGCCCGGAAATAACCCAGGGAACCATGTACCCGCATCCGCTTTTCAATTTCGATCTGCAATTCAATATCCCTCATCCCAGGCCGGTAACAGGCCGGAATCTCACGATAAACCGCCTCATGCTTCCTGGCAGAGATACGCATTTGCTCTATTTCCCAAGGCGTCTTGATCATTCGGATGTGCCGTATCAAGGCAGAAGCGTTACCCGTAGCTTCAGCCCGGAATACATGTTGCAAACGGATATATTCATTATAAGAAAGCTCGTCCGCCTCAAGAAGTAGCTTCCGGGGCATTGCCAGATTCAGGTCCCGAAAAAAGTCCGGTATTTGTTCCGGTTTCCGGATAACATGTACCTGATTTGTTTCGGGTACAGTCAGTCGTTTGACAAACCAATAAGGCCGTCCCTCCGCCGGAAGATAAAAATAACCGTTAAACACCTGCCCTGACACATAGTACAAATTCATATTCATCGTCAGCAAACATCCGTCAGCTTCTTCCTGCCGCATAGCCTGCTGAATCCGTCGCCATTTCAACTCCAACTCGTTCTCCATTTGCTTTCTTTCCATCTATCTTCAAAACATACTGATAAATAACATCACATTCAATACGGTCACAATCCCTCCCAAAATATATAAGATCCATTTTGTAGAAGTCCGGTTTTTATATTTACCCATGACTTTCCCGGAAGAAGTCAGATATACCTGCAGGAAAATCGTAACGGGCAACTGAATACTCAGGATCATTTGGGAATAGATGAGTCCCATAAACGGATTAGAAACCAGCATGATAATAATCAATGCCATCACCAGTGAAAGCAATACCCCCCAACGGGAATGACTGTCTTTGATGTCGTAAGGCTCCCGGTAAATGCCGGCAAAGATCGAACCGGCAGCCATTCCCGAAGTAATGGTCGAAGCGATGCCGGCAAACAACAAAGCCACGGCAAAAATCACAGCGGCATTATTTCCTAAAAGCGGTTGCAATAAAGCACTGGCATCCTGTAACTCATTGACCGTACTACCGCTTTTGAAAAAAGTGGCGGCCGCCAATAGGATCATGGCACTATTGATTGCCCAACCGATCATCATGGATAAGAAAGTATCCCAAAACTCATAACGCAACTGCCTGCGAATCACTTTATCGTCTTCCAGATTCCATTGCCGGCTCTGGATTACCTCCGAATGGAGAAAAAGATTATGCGGCATCACCACAGCTCCCAAAACACTCATGATCACGACCATCGAACCTTTAGGAAAAGAAGGAGTCACCCACGCGAGAACCGCTTCTCCCCAATCGATATGTACCAGGGACAGTTCGTAAATAAAAGATAATCCGATAATAGACACAAAAGCGATGATCCAACGCTCGATCACCCGATAGGAATTGGTAAAAAGCATAATACATACGAAAACGGTAGTCAATATAGCTCCGATCCGCACCGGAATACCGAACAACATTTCCAAAGCGATCGCTCCTCCCAAAATTTCGGCCAGGGAGGTGGACACCGAAGCTCCCATAGCCGTCCACAATATCATTTTAGCATATTTCGGCCGGATATAGGTCATGGTGGCTTCGGAAAGACACAGCCCGGTAGCAATCCCCAAGTGAGCCACATTGTGCTGCAAAATGATCAACATGACCGTAGACAACGATACCATCCACAAAAGGGTATAACCATAATCGGCACCGGCAGCCAGATTCGAAGCCCAATTCCCCGGATCGATAAATCCCACAGTAACCAATAAACCGGGACCGATATATTTTAAAATCTCCAGTCCTCCTAACCGGGGATGGTGTTTTGCCGTTTTCAACGACTTACGGATAAAGTGAAACATAAACATTCATTTAAACTTAGTTTTACGACTCAGGCCTGTATTGGTTTAAAATACGACTCAGCACAAGCTTTCAATACCGTTATCGGATTGTGATCGTCCACAGCGATCCGGCATTCGTCCGTCAGACGGAAACCGGACCGGACCGCTTCCTGACGAAATAAATTCAGACTCTCTTCGGAAACCGAATTAAAAACGACAATACCTCCTACAGGCATAATACCGGCTAATATCGTCAGGATACGGGCAAGTTTTCCACCGTGTCCACCGATAAAAACAGCATCAGGAACCGGATAAACCGATAAATCGGCTTTTGTAAAATCACCGATAACTCCCGTTATTCCCGGAGTACCGAATTTCCGGCTATTCTTTTCAAGCAATTCACGCCCTTCCTCCCGAACTTCAAAAGCCGTGATATGCAAATGAGGAAATTGCAATTTGGCCTCGACAGACACGGAACCTGTACAAAAACCGATATCCCAGAAGCTATGCCGGTTATGTAAATCCAGCATACTGAGTGTAAGTAAACGGACAGGCATCTTGGTAATCATTTTAGCACGCCCGTCCAATAGACAAAATCGATTTTCAGGAATACCGAAAGGGCGGCTCCGCAGCCCGGTCCTTTCAAGCATCAGACAATTCGGAAACGCAAAATCCGAACGCAACACCTCAGGCAATTCCATCGTCCGTACCCGTTCGGTCACATTTCCCAGCATTTCACCGATATGCATCCGGTAGCCGGCATACCCGTATTCCAACATACGCCCGGCAATCGCTACCGGAGTATGCTGACGGTCGGTCAACACCCCGATCTTTTCCTTTCCTGCAATCAAAGCCCGGTCGAACTCATGCCACGGACGCCCCGTAAGGGAAACGACCTCCATATCCTGATAAGGAATGACCAAACGATGAGCCAGCATTTGTAAAGAATTGAACCAGGGGAAGACTTGTATCTCCGCTTCCGGTAAACGGCTCTTTACCGTATTGGCAAATCCGAAAAAAAGCGGATCACCCGAGGCAAAAACCACCACTTCGCAATAAGCGGTATATTTCTCAAAAACCTCCTCCAGAGGTACGGTGATATCGATCCAAACATACTGTTCCGGCAGACGGTCGCGCATTAACTCATAATGACGCTTCCCCCCGGAAAATACCTGATGAGTTGTAATGATCTCCCGAACTTCAGCCTGAAATTCCCTTTGGCCATTATCGTCGATGCCTATGATATAGAATTTTTTCATTTATCTCTATTTTCATTCCGGATTCATCAGAAAACTATCGGTTCAACAATCGCTGGAATTCCTTCAAATACAATCCGATCTGATAGCCGCTGACAAAACCGTGGTTAACCGATAAAGCCACCGGCATGATCCGCTTACCTTCCCGTTCTTCGATCTTACCGAAAGTAAAAATCGGAATATTCTGGTGAGGTTCTCCGGGAATAGCAAGTTGTACATTTGTAAAACGATACCAGGGATTCACACTGATCAGCAAAATATCCCTACCTTGTCCGGCCTCATTATGTACCTCTCCTTCTCCACGCTTTGCAGCCTCGATAAGAGGCCGGGCAGCAGCCAGGAAATCTTCGAATGTTTCTATCGCAGGCAAACGGACAGAACGATAACTGCCGTCGGCATTTTGTACAGGCGTAAATAAATCGATTCGTTCATAAAGGGTAACCTCTTCGCCTACTGGCCGGTAATGAAATTCCTCGATGCGATTAGCCGCCGTTACAGCTGCATGCATATAATACAATGAAAAGGGCTGTTGTCGTTCTTTTGCCTTCCGGTAAGCCGTCGTACAATCCACCTCAACCGTAACAGAAATCATCGGATTAAGAAAAGTCCTGAAAAACAGGTATTCTTCTTTCCGTGTCCAATTTTGTATATCGATTACCTTATCCATCCTACACCATCTTTAAAGGTCTCTCCCCGGCAATAACTGCCCTGCATCGTCGAAACAAAGAATGGCATTCACAATCGTTGCAGCCAGATTGCTCCCTCCTTTCCGGCCTTCGATAATAATTTTAGGAACAGCCGTAAAAGATTTCAGCATATACTTGGATTCACGTACGTTTACAAAACCGACCGGAGCACCGCCCACGCCGACAGGACAAGCCTTTCCTCTCCGCATCAGAGAACACAATTCCATCAATGCTGTCGGCGCATTACCGAAAATATAAAGTGCATCGGGATGCTCTTCCGTAGCCAGCCGGATACCGGCTTGTGTACGGGTAATATTCATCCGGGAAGCCATCTCTGCAACCCGCGGATCGGCCAAATAACACTTCACTTCCAAACCTAAACGTTCGAGTGCCCCTTTCCGGATTCCCGAAGCAGCCATCGTGACATCCGTGACGATAGTCTTTACTTTCCCCCCGCTTAAAGCCCGGTAGATCGAATCCACCGCCTCCTCGTCGGCATAGAATATATTTTCCATATCGAAATCGGCAGTGGTATGTATCGTATGCAATAAAACCCATTTGCGATCCAGCGGGATATCGGGATGCTTCAACTCCGAAGCGATCGTCCGGAAACTACGGATCATGATCTCCTGACCTGGCTTTGAAACAAAACCCCCGTCCCCGTGTTTCATTTTTTGGTAATATCCACGGGGGGTGATCATTTTTCCTTCCCAGTTATAGGACTGGGAATTTCCCAAAAGTACTACGGTGAACATATCTATCTGTTCCGGATCGAAATCGGCCAGGGTGGTCACGGTTACCTCCTGCTCCGGCCGTCCGGCCTGACGGACATAACCCACCGGGGTATTCCCTGCCCGTTGTTGCAGAAAGATTTCTTTCAGACGGTATAATTGCCAATAACGCCCTTCGCTTTTGGGGTTGTATACAGCAGGGATAAAATCGGCAGCGGCAGCAGCCTCAATCCGTTTTTCTATTTTTTCCCAGGGAGTCATCAAATCAGACAGCGAAATCACACAAAAATCATGTCCGACAGGTGCTCCAAGCAAAGAAGCCGCTTTCTGAAAAGCACTGATACCGGGTAATACTTCGATTTCGATTTCAGAACCTCTTTCCCGTTTCATCTCCCAGACTAAAGGCGCCATTCCATAGATTCCGGCGTCACCGGAACTGATGACACAAACGGTTTTACCCTGTTCGGCATACCCGAACGCCATCTGAGCCCGGTCCCATTCTTTTCTCATCCCGGAATCGACACACTCTGCCCCTTCCATGACAAAGGGCTGTATAAAAGAAAAATAATAGTTATATCCGACCACGACATCCGATACCGACACCGCTTTCTTCACTGCAGGAGTAATATCATCCTCACAACCGGGCCCGATCCCGGCTACATATATTTTACCGTTTTTCATTTGAATTCATTTTAAAGACAAAGATAAAAATAATGTGATAATCCATTTCATCTATTATTATAAATAAAGAGACAAGGATTCTGTGGCTATCTACCACAAAACCCTTGTCTCTTTATGCATTTTTAATCAAAAACGGTAAGATATCGTTCCGGTAAAATTTCTCGGTTTACCATATACCGTCGTACTTTTAAAATATTCTTTGTCAAAAAGATTATCCACATTTAAAGCCAAAGTGACTTTTTGCTTTATCGTATAGAATAATCCTCCATCTACAAGAAACAGAGCAGGATTATAAACCCGGTTAGCTACATCGGTAAATATTTTATCCTGGAAAGTTCCGCTCAAATGGAAGGACAAATTTTTCAATAATCCTTTAGGTATGGTATAATCGGCATACACATAAAAAGTAGTGCGGGGAATTCCTGTAGCCCGTACATTTTTACCAGGATCGGTATATTCCGGATAGTCTTTACTCTGATTGATTTTCCTGATCCGGTAGTCCTGCCAGCCCAAGCCACCCGTAACAGCCAAGGTAGAAACGGGATGTACCGTCAACTCCAGATCGAATCCCCGCGAATCGGCAGTACCCACCTGAGCTTGTATCGTTTTTTGAACCATTTCACCGGTTGTTTCATCTTTCTCTTCCTGGGTTCCTAAATTTTTCACCACATTATTTTTCCGGATATAGTATACACTTCCTGAAAAATCGATCCGGTCAGCCCACATATACCGTACTCCGATTTCAGCCTGGTATCCCTTTTCAGGCTTAAAGACTTCACCTCCGTCTTTAGAAGGATTAAACCGCTTTCCATTGCGGTCGAGATAAATTACCCGGCTACTGTACATCGTATTATAAGGTTTGAAATGAGAACCAAAAGAAGCATAGAGAGAAATCTCCTCCACCGGAATATACACTAAACCTGCCCTACCGGTAAAGGCAGAAGTCTTTACTTTCTTCCATTCACTCCGGTCTGCCTCATCGTATTCCTGCCGTCCGTCTTTTACTTTAGCAGTAGCAGTACGGTAATTATAAAAATCCATACGGGCAGATCCCATCGCTTTCCATTTGTTATTTATATCGATCACGTCATGTATATATAATCCTGAAGTTCTCCAATCCCGAATGGATGCTTTGGAATATTTATAATCCCACCAATTTCTTACCAGCTGCGGATTATGCAGCGATACCAGCTGATTCAAGCCAGGTCCCCATACATCTCCTTCATTCCAGCCATTATACTGTGTATAATTAAAATAGGAATAGGTAAAACCCAATATATATTTATGTCCCACTATTCCGGTTTTAAAATCTCCCGTTAATTCCAGCATATTGGTCCATCCCCGGCTGTCAGGACTGAAACAAAGCGGAGAACCTGTTTTCAGGGAGTCGGTAAGATCAATATAATATCTTTTACTGCCGCTTTCATAATAATATCCCCCACTGAAACGGTTCACCGTATCTGTCCGGTAACTCATTCCTTCAACCGCAGCATAATCCAAATCACTATGATTCCAGCTGAACCGGTCCCGTATTTTCATAAAAGAGGCGAGTTGCTGCGTATAGGATAAAGAAATATCAGTCACCCGGCGTTTCATCATATTATTATTGAAATCATTATATATGGTATGGTAATCGGCAAAGGGATTCCGGGAACCTTTCGCCATAACCACCTTCCCGTCGGGACCGAAAATATCTGCACGATTATAGGTTGGAGCAGACCCTATTTCCGTATCGTATTTGTCATCACTATAACCTAACGTTCCCTCGAAATAACCGGTCTTACCAATATTTGCCGCCAGTGATCCCGTTGCTGAAAAACGGTCAGCACGTACATGCCGGTATCCATCTCCTGTCGAATAATGTGCTGTTGCCCGATAAGTCAAAGGACCTGCCAATTTCCCACCGAAATCCAGACTTGTCGACTTCACCCCCCAATTCCCATAACTCAACCGGGCTCCGGCAGTAAAATCAGGAACGGCTTTTTTACGCACAATATTAATCACTCCACCCATGACAGAATGCCCGCTCAACACGGCTGCCGCTCCTTTCAACACTTCGATAGATTCTACGGAGGACAAATCACCGAAAGGTACATTGTTTAATAACGAACGCTCATCTCTAAAACCATCTACAGCCACTACCGTCTCATTCGATCCCCGAACCGAAAAGCGGTAAAAAGCCCCCAACTGATCTTTCACCGTAACTCCCGGTAAAAAACGGACAGCATCCTCAAGATTCAGAATATTCTTCCGTTCCAAAACATCCGACGACAAAGTAGTCACCGTCATCGGTAATGTTTTTAAAGGAACATCCAGATTCAAAAGGTTTACTTTCTTCTTGATTGTTTCTTTCACAATGGCTTGATCTAACTGGAAAACCGTATCCGTTATACTTTTCCGCTGATTTTGTCCAAACACAGACACCATCATCGGCCACATTACAAAAACTAAAATTAATTTTTTCATTTTTAGCACTATTAATAACAATTCAATTCTATTACTTTATCTATAAGATTATCGGAATAATTTCCGGATTTTTCTTCCCAACCACTTGAAAGTCAACACAACCCCGGATAGAGAAAGGAAAGTTCCTCCGAGCATCAACACATACATCACAACGTTCCATAACAACGGACGTTCGGCCAGAAATTTAAAATTCAGACTGTGCAATCCACTATACAAAACTCCTCTCAAACGTCCATTATCATCGATTTGCCGATGGTATAAAGTTTCGGGATTGAAATAATGGCGGGTATGCAATTCATCGTCTATCACCACTTTATACACCGGAAGTGTCAGCATATTCCGGCGGGAGAAATAATCATCATCCCAATCCGTCATCCATTCCAGAGTATAAGGGGTATCCTGACCGTGAATTTCACGAACCGTTTCACGCACCATCTCTTCGGTCAGGGTAAAAGGCGACAAACAGCTCGTATCCGCAGCATCGATAAACTGTTTTTTACTGCCCGAATTCACGACATAATAAGGATATTTTCCAAAGGATGCCCACTCGATACTTTTCACATCAGACAGACTATCCACGATTTTCCGGTAATCCAAGGCATACAGATCGGCGGCCAACATTCCCCCCTCACGTCCCCGAAAACGTACTTCACGGTTCCTGGTTTTACCTTTCTGCATCCAGGAAGGAATATCCACCAGCGACATCATTCCGCTAAATACAAATGTCAGAGCAAAAACACCGAAAACCACACCGGTGATATGATGCCAACGTAACCACCATTTTTTATAAGGCGAACGCAACCCTTTCTTCCGGTTTTTCCAAAATACCCAAATCCCGATCCACAAACCGGAGAAGCACATGATAGCTCCCAATCCGGACGCCCAGATCATAAAATTAATCCAAAGCGCTTGATTTTGCCGTAGAGAAGTAAAATACACCCAATGAGGAATAGCCCCCAGCCAAGCCCAAAAGCGGGAATTCCGGTCAGTCCATTGCAACACTTTACCGCTTTTCGAAGATATATACATCTCTTGCCGGGCATCATCTTCGAACGAAAACTTATAAATCGGAAATTCTTTGGTCAAATAACCGAAAGGAATCCACTGATCCAACCGGTTTAAGGAATCTACCCGATAAGCAACCGATCCACCCAATTGTCCGGCAATCCGGCAAATCTCGTTAAAATCAGGTTTACCGACAACCTGCAATGAATCGGCATACAAACCGGCAGGTAATTGCCGCCCTTTCAGATGAAATACCGGCCGGTCGAGATACATATCTACAGACAAACCTCCTAAACGACTACTGTCGGGCAGTACCTGCAATAAAGAATCTACAGCCGGAAGCGGACCTGTCAGAGACTCCTGACGGGCTAATTTCAATTTCTGATTTACCCGTGGGAAACTATGATAAATCATTACAATCCCAGAGATAAACCACATCAGAAACAAGATACTGAGTAATAAACCGAGTATCCGATGAATTTTTCGGAAAATTTTTGTCAACATGTTTTTATCTATAATCTTATTCCTGTCCACGGGAATAGCATTATTATTATTTTCGGCAGGTTTCCTGACTCAGTCCGGAAAAGTAACCTTCCAGTCGCGTCGACCGTGGTTGTAAGAAAACTTTTCACCTTATACGAACCTCACAGTAGCGGGCACTGTTCCGGAATTGCACCGGATTCCCTCTCATTTTATGCAGAAAACATAAAATTCACCGAAAAATTAAGAAACACCAAATAAAACGTTCGTTTAATTTAGTTGAAAATCTATGAATTTCATAATGTTTATAAAGTCATGGAACCCTGCGGGCACCTGGTTAATTGACAATGAAACAGTATACCCGAAGAATAGGATATATTGTGTTGATTGTCAATGATTTTATTCTCATTTTCTTTTCTCATTTTTCTTCCCTTCTTTATTTTTTGATGGAAGCCAAGCTTCCAATAATTGTCCATCGTCCATTGACATCTGTCCATTATTCTTTTTGCGGGTTTCCGCAAAAAGAATCGAACCTTTTATTTTCCCTGCATATACCCCTTTTTCCTAGTAGCCATATCCACCGCTTTATGTCCGGCAGCAAACCGGGCATGTTGGATGAAGAGTTGCTGAACAGTTGGATTTTCTCCCAACCCTTTCAGGTAAAGATTCACTTTATAACCCTGTTTTTCAAGATTTTCCTTCCATTCGCCTGCTATATCATTTTTAGCATGATCTCCGGCAACAAACATCAGGGGGGCCAAAGTCAATGTTTTGGATTTTCCGTTTTTCAATAGCCGCAAAGCGTCTTCGTATTCCGGATACCCTTCTACAGTTCCGACATGATATTCCGGATGTCCTTCCGCTTTCAGCATATAATCGAACATAGCATACGAAGCTGTTGCAGGATCGGGTGTTCCATGGCCCACCAATAATTTTTGTCCACCTCTATCAGCCTGATTCATGGCCTCTGTAATTGCCTTCACAACCACTGTATAATCCTCAGGAGCATACAACAAAGGATTTCCGACACGAATATCTTTAAAATTCAGCGAAAGCCCTTCCACTTCGCGACGCAATTCTTTCATCTCGGTACCTTCGATTATATTCGTAGATTGTATTAAAATATGCGTATAACCTTGTTCATGCAGCTGAATGAGTGCCTGGGCCGGATTCAGGCGTTCTACTCCCCTTTCCTTCAATTTCTTCAGGATAATCCGGGAGGTCCAGGCTTCCCGGACTTCGATACCTGGAAAAGCTTCTTTCATCTTTGCATTGATTGCATCGATTGTCAAAACCCGGGTATCGTCATGAGTGGTACCGAAATGGATGATCAGGATGGCAGCCTTATCCCGCTCTCCTAAATTTCCGAAAAGATCCGATTTTATAAAATTTTCATCGGAATGGGCCATACACACCGGCCCGATAAACAACGCTATTACTAAAAACAAATATTTCATATGATTATCATTTTATTTTCAACGATCCAATATACCTCTTATCCTACAATTAGTTCGGACTGATCCTGTTATTTGTACCGACACATAACCGATGGCAAATAACCCTAGCGTTACCAGCATACACCATTTTTTCATGAAACGATTAAATTAAGACATTAATAATAACTTTTCTGACCCCGGAAAAGCTTTATTACCTATACAATCATGGCAGGTCTCCTGACTTACCCCAGAAAAGCAACCTTCCCATCCTTACATCCGGACAGTGGTGTAAGACGCTTTTCTACACACAGGGTTCACAGTAGCGGGCACTGTTCCGGATTCCAACCGGATTCCCTTTTAAACAGCAAAGAAAAATACTGTATTACCACAACCGGCCGCAAAGGTATAAAAAATCTCCGGAATAAATGAGAAAAACGGGAGAAATAAAGCGAAACGGAGGAATCGGCTGCCGAAACGTCGTTTGCGCACATCGAAAAAACGAACGGGAGGAAGCCCGACACTCAGGATTTCCTCTCGTATGAATAAAATCTCGCATCTATATACTTTAATGTTTAGGGTGTTTGCAATTCGGCTCTTAGATAATTTTGTCATCTGATCCAATTAAATTTTTACTGTCATAATAGATATTTCTGACTGATTGAGTTAATGACTGAATGGTTGGCTGGATTACTGACCTACTGGTTATATGCAACCAACAATCCAATATCAAATTGCTTTTGGTCATACTTAAATTACAGACAAATTTACCTGCTTTTTTATCTTGATTTTTATGTTCAAACGAACATCAAGTTGTGTTTTGGGGCACCGGAAATATTTCGGGAGCCCCAACTACTTGCTAAAGCCTTTCCTTCCAAGGTCGGTAAATATGTGCAAAATAAAAAGTGAATTACTCCTATTACCGAACAAAATTAATTCATTACCTTTACGTAAAATTCAATTTAATGATTGGCATGGAAGATATAAATAGACTTAAGTTGGTTTTGGTAGAAAAAAAGAAAACAGGAAAGTGGCTGGCAGAACAGTTGGGGAGGGATCCATCAACAATATCAAAATGGTGTACCAATGTTTCACAGCCTGATTTGGTTACTCTTTCAAGAATAGCAGAACTATTAAATATTGAACGGAGAGAACTTATCAATAAAAGTAAGTAAATATTATCTGCCACAAGAAATTATTTGATAACATTAGAAAGAGTAATATAATAATGACAAGCATACAGCAAAGAGAACAGCTGCAATCTCAGATTTGGAAAATAGCCAATGAAGTGCGTGGGGCAGTAGATGGATGGGACTTCAAGCAATTCGTCTTGGGGACATTGTTCTACCGTTTCATCAGTGAAAATTTTACAGATTATATTGAAGGTGGAGATGATCGTATAAATTATGCATCTTTGCCAGACAGCATTATCACTCCGGAAATTAAAGATGATGCAGTAAAAACAAAAGGGTACTTTATATATCCAAGCCAGCTTTTTGTCAATGTTGTAAAGACTGCCAATACAAATCCCAATCTTAATACGGATTTGAAAGCCATCTTTGATTCTATTGAAAGCTCAGCCAATGGTTACGCTTCTGAAAAGAATATCAAAGGGTTGTTTGCCGATTTTGATACTACCAGTACAAGGCTTGGCAATACCGTTGAAAACAAAAATAGTCGTTTGGCTGCTGTTTTGAAAGGTGTGGAAGGTTTGAATTTTGGGAGTTTTGAAGAACATGAGATTGACCTTTTCGGCGATGCTTACGAATTTCTTATAAACAATTACGCCGCCAATGCAGGAAAGTCGGGAGGCGAATTTTTTACTCCGCAAAATGTCTCAAAACTCATTTCACGACTTGCCATGCACAGGCAGGCTACTGTCAATAAGATATACGACCCTGCCGCAGGTTCGGGTTCATTACTATTGCAAGCTAGAAGGCAGTTTGAAGACCGCATAATTGAAGATGGATTCTTCGGACAAGAGATAAATCATACAACCTACAACTTGGCTCGTATGAATATGTTCCTGCATAACATCAATTACGATAAGTTTAACATTGCGCTTGGGAACACACTGATTGATCCTCAATTCGGTGATGACAAGCCATTTGATGCCATTGTTTCCAATCCACCTTATTCAGTAAATTGGATTGGTTCGGATGACCCTACGCTCATCAATGACGACCGCTTTGCTCCTGCCGGAGTACTCGCACCGAAATCAAAAGCCGATTTTGCTTTTGTTCTTCATGCGTTATATTATCTCTCAAGCAAGGGACGTGCAGCTATTGTCTGCTTCCCCGGTATTTTCTATAGAGGCGGAGCTGAGCAGAAAATCAGGAAATATTTAGTGGACGGGAACTTTGTTGAAACCATTATCTCATTGCCTTCCAACTTATTCTATGGCACTTCGATAGCGGTAAATATTCTGGTTCTGTCAAAGCATAAGTCCGATACTAAAATCCAGTTCATAGATGCAAGCGGAGAAAGTTTCTTCACGAAAGAGACCAACAACAATGTACTCGAAGACAAACAAATAGACAGGATTATAGCCATCTTTGATAAAAAGGAAAATGTTGACTATATTGCCAAATCGGTTGATTATAAAGTCATTGCTGAAAATGATTATAATTTGTCGGTAAGCAGTTATATTGAGGTGGAAGACACCCGTCCAAAGACAGACATCAAGGAACTGAACGAGCGTATTCGTAGGATTGTGGCGCGGGAAAACGAACTGCGTGCGGAGATAGACAAAATAGTAGCTGAATTAGAGAAGGCTTAATTATGAGTAAGTTGCAAGAATTAATACAGAAACTTTGCCCGAATGGAGTTGAGTACAAGAAGCTGGGAGATTTCTGTGAAATAAAAACAGGTAAAGGAATTACAAAATCCGATGCAGTTTTAGGTGGTACATATCCAATTATCAGCGGAGGGCAATCGCCTATGGGATATTACCATACTTTTAACAGAGAGGCAAATACCGTAACAATATCACGCGTTGGCGCGTATGCGGGGTTTGTAAATTATATTAAAGAGCGGTTTTATTTAAATGACAAGTGCTTTTCTGTCATTCCTGCATCAGAAAGAGTATCTACACTTTTTCTTTTTTATACTCTTAAGAATATGGAATCCAAAATAAAAGAATTGCAAAGCGAAGGTGGAGTTCCAACTATTAATACAACGAAGGTGAGTAATTTGGAAATACCTCTTCCTCCATTTGAGATACAGGAAGAAGTTGCTCTGATTCTTGACCGCTTCGCGGAATATGCAGCGGAGCTGCAAGCGGAGCTGCAAGCGGAGCTGCAAGCGGAGCTGCAAGCGAGACAGGAGCAATACGAATACTACAGAGATAAACTGTTGAGTTTCAATAATATAAATGGGGGGGGGTGCGCAAGCGTAACTTGGATGAAAATGAGTGAGATAGGTACATTCATAAGAGGCAATGGCTTGCAAAAAAAGGATTTTACAGAAAGTGGAATCCCTTGTATTCATTATGGTCAGATATATACACACTATGGGACATTTGCAGCAAAGACCAAATCGTATGTAAACAGTGAAACAGCCAAGAAGTGCAAAAAAGCTCACTATGGCGATTTGGTATTTGCAACCGTAAGTGAGAATATTGATGATGTTTGCAAATGTGTTGCTTGGCTTGGAGATGAAGAAATTTGTATTAGTGGAGATAGTCTAGCTTTTTCTCATAATCAAAATCCCAAATACATTGCGTATTATTTTCAAACATATACATTTGTAAAATACAAAAGGAGTAGAGTTACAGGGACAAAAGTCATTAGGTTGCATCAATCACAATTAGAACAATTTGAGATTCCTATACCTCCCCTAACAGAACAAGAACGTATAGTTTCTATTCTTGATAAGTTTGAAGCATTGGTTAGCGACCTAGTACAAGGATTACCCGCAGAGATTGCAGCAGTGCAAGAGCAATATGAATATTATAGAGATAAACTCCTATCATTTCCAAAGTATAAACTAAGTGCTTGATATGGGAAAGACATTGACTGAAATAGCTCAAACGCTTAAAAATACCAATAAGAAGGTACAATTGATTTATGCCTTCAATGGTGTTGGAAAAACTCGCCTTTCTCGTGAGTTTAAGGAGTTGGTTGCACCCAAAACTGAAGGCGAAGAAGCGGAAGAAGAGAAACCAATAAAAGTTCTATACTACAATGCTTTCACTGAAGACCTGTTCTATTGGGATAATGATTTGGATGAAGATACCAATAGAAAGTTAATCATACACCCAAACAGTTTTACTGATTGGATTTTCAAAGATCAAGGTCAAGAGTCTAATGTAATTACCCATTTCCAACATTATACTAATGACAAGCTTACTCCGTCATTTAACAAAGACTTTAACGAGATTACATTTTCATTAGAGCGTGGAGATGATAATAAGATAGACAATATTAAAATCTCCAAAGGAGAAGAGAGTTGTCTTATTTGGTGTGTATTTTTTAGCTTGATAAAACTGGTTGTAGATACATTGAATGAGTCGGAACCTTCAAATCGTGACACTAACCAATTTGATGAGTTAGAATATATTTTTATCGATGACCCTGTCAGTTCTTTGGATGAGAATCACCTAATAGAACTTGCTGTTAATATTGCTGAATTAATAAAGTCGAGTCAATCTGATATTAAGTTTATCATTACAACTCATAATCCATTGTTTTATAATGTACTTTACAATGAATTGGAGCTAAAGAAGAAAAATAAGCAGGGGAACGAGTGCTGCTATCTATTAAAGAAAGAAGACGACGGCACATATGAGTTGAATGGGAAACTTGGAGATTCAAATAAAAGTTTCTCATACCACTTGTATTTGAGGTCCGTCCTCCAAGAAGCAGTTGATGATAATAAGATTGAAAAGTATCATTTCATGCTTCTTCGAAATCTTTACGAAAAGACCGCAAACTTTTTAGGCTATCCACAATGGTCAGACTTGTTACCTGATGACAAGAAGACATATTATAACAGGATTATTCAATTCACAAACCATTCTACATTGTCAAACGAGGCTGTCCCAGAACCTACGGAGCCTGAAAAGAATACATTAAAATTGCTCTTAAAGCATCTTGTCGATAATAACTATTATACCGAATAATAAAATGGCATATTATAACACTATAGCAGAATCGAATAATTTTATAGTTCTTGATGACTATACAAAGTATAATGAACTTCACGAGCCATCGGTTACATATCAATCTGAGGCAAGCCTTGAGCAAGAGTTTATTCAAGATTTGGTGCATCAAGGTTATGAATATTGTCCTGATATTTCGACTCCCGAAGCGTTGTTGGCTAATGCCCGCATACAGATTCAGGAATTGAATGAGATGGCGTTTTCTGATAATGAGTGGCTACGCTTTGTGGAGGAATATTTGGATAAACCAGGTGATACCTTGGTTGATAAAACTCGTACGATTCACGATAACTACATATATGATTTTGTTTTTGATGACGGACATATCAAAAACATCTATCTTGCCGATAAACAAAATATTGCCCGAAATAAGGTGCAGGTAATTAATCAGTTTGAGCAAGTCGGCACACAGGCTAATCGCTATGATGTGACGATATTGGTCAATGGTTTGCCGTTGGTTCAGGTTGAATTGAAAAAACGCGGTGTGGCTATCCGAGAAGCATTTAATCAAGTACACCGCTACTCTAAAGAAAGTTTTAATAGTGACAATTCACTGTTTAAATACATTCAGATATTTGTAATATCAAACGGTACGGATAGCCGTTATTTTGCCAATACCGTAGAGCGAAACAAGAACAGTTTCGACTTTACCATGAATTGGGCAAATGCAAAAAACAAACTGATAAAAGACCTGAAAGATTTTACAGAGACCTTTTTTCAAAAAAACACATTGCTGAATATCATTTTCACATATTCTGTCTTTGATGTTAACAATACTCTGCTCATTATGCGTCCGTATCAGATAGCTGCTACGGAGCGTATGCTCTGGAAAATCAAAAGCGCATACCAAGCAAAAAAATGGTCAACCACCGAAGGTGGCGGATATGTATGGCATACCACAGGTTCCGGAAAAACGCTTACCAGCTTTAAGGCTGCACGATTGGCAACACAATTGGACTTTATAGATAAAGTATTTTTCGTCGTTGACCGTAAGGACTTGGACTATCAGACCATGAAAGAATACCAACGATTCTCACCTGACAGTGTCAACGGTTCGGAAAGTACTGCTGGTTTGAAACGGAATATTGAAAAAGAAGACAATAAAATTATCGTCACTACAATTCAGAAACTAAATAATTTGATGAAAAGTGAAGGTAATTTGCCTGTTTATCAAAAGCAGGTAGTCTTTATTTTCGATGAATGCCACCGTTCCCAATTCGGTGAAGCACAAAAACAGTTAAAAAAGAAATTCAAAAAATATTATCAGTTCGGTTTTACCGGCACTCCTATATTCCCAGAGAACGCTCTTGGGGCAGATACAACGGCAAGCGTATTCGGCAGGGAATTGCATTCATACGTGATAACGGATGCCATCCGTGATGAAAAAGTATTGAAATTCAAAGTTGATTATAATGATGTTAGACCTCGTTTCAAAGAGATAGAAACGGAAAAAGACGAACTAAAGCTAAGTGCTGCGGAAAATAAGCAGGCATTGCTTCACCCTGCCCGTATTAATGAAATTTCGGAATACATATTACAGAATTTCAGAATCAAAACGCATCGTAATCAGGGAGATAGCAAAGGTTTTAACGCTATGTTTGCCGTAAGTAGTGTCGATGCCGCCAAATGCTATTATGAAAAGTTAAACAGTTTGCAAAAAGGTTCTGAAAAGCAGTTGAAGATCGCTACCATTTTCTCTTTTGCTGCCAATGAGGAACAAAGTGCAATAGGCGATATTGCAGACGAGAATTTTGAACCATCAGCAATGGAACTCAGTGCAAAAGAGTTCTTGACTAAGGCTATTATTGACTATAACGCTATGTTTGGCACTAATTATAGTGTTGACAGCAAAGAGTTTCAGAATTATTACAGAGACCTTGCCAAGAGGGTGAAAAACAAAGAGATAGATTTGGTGATTGTAGTGGGGATGTTCCTGACAGGTTTTGACGCTCCTACTCTGAATACTCTGTTTGTGGATAAGAACCTGCGTTATCATGGATTGATACAGGCATTTTCTCGCACAAACCGAATTTATAATTCGACCAAGACCTTCGGTAATATTGTTACATTCAGAGATCTTGAACAGCATACCATTGATGCCATAAAACTGTTTGGTGATGAAAAAACGGCAAATTTCGTATTAGAAAAGAGTTATAAGGAATATCTGGAAGGTTTTAAAGACATTGTTTCCGGTGAAGCTCGAAAAGGATATATCGAAATTGTAAAAGAACTGAATGATAAATTTCCCGATACAGATGATATTGCTACAGAACAGGATAAGAAAGAATTTGTCAAGTTGTTTGGCGAATATCTGCGGGTGGAAAACATATTGCAAAATTATGATGAATTTACAGCTTTAAAAGCATTCCAAACTGTTGATACTGATAATCCGGAAGCAGTAGATGCGTTTAAAAAAGAATATTTTGTAACAGATGACGACATTACTAAAATGCAAAAATTGGAAATGCCGTCTGATAGAATTATTCAGGATTACAAATCAACTTATAACGACATCAGAGATTGGTTGAGGCATGAAAGAGAGGGAAAGAAAACTGAAAAATCAAAAATAGACTGGGATGATGTCATATTTGAGATAGACCTGCTTAAATCGCAAGAAATAGATTTGGATTACATTCTTGAATTGATATTTGATAAGAATAAAAAGAAGTTGGATAAGGCTTCATTGATAGAAGAAATTCGCCGAGTTATCAGGTCAAGTGTTGGTAACAGATCCAAAGAGAGTCTGATAATTGATTTTATCAATCAATCAAACTTGGATTCGTATGTTGATAGAACGGATGTTATAAAGGCGTTCTATGAATATGCACAAGCAGAATTGAAAAAAGAAGCTGTTGCTTTGATTGCAGGTGAAAATCTGAATGAAAAAGAAGCCCAGCATTATATTGAACTCTCGTTGAAACGTAAATTTGCCAATGAGAATGGGACAGACTTCAATAATATTTTGCCTAAAATGAGTCCTTTGAATCCGCAATATCTGACAAAGAAGCAAACTGTGTTTCAAAAAATCGTTGCTTTTATTGAGAAATTCAAAGGAATTGGAGAACAATTGTAATATGAGATAATATGGTCAATACTTCTGTTTTGAGTTGGAACACAATAGAACTTCATTATTGGTTTAATGATGATAGCCACACGATGAATGCCGTTGTATTCAATAAGCATGAGTACAATTTTTAGGTATAGCTAAAGTGATTGCACAATAACGCGAGTTCGGGATAACAGACCACAAACGAAATTATAAAGAAAATGAAACGGCAGCTGATTTAGTTGCTGCTTCTTTCCCGACTCCATCATCGTGTCTCCCAAAAATCTTCGTCGAAAAGTTTGGCGATTTTCTGATGCCTTGCCATCAGCATAGTTTGTGTATAAGCTCCTTGTTCAGCGACAGTATGCTTTCCCCTCCATCGCCTATTCCGCATGGATTTCACGGAAAGGCGCTACACGTCTAATCGCAGACGGGGAGATCGAGGATGTGGCGCACAACGTCGGTGGCTTCGCGCACGGTCTTGATGCCGTCGATGCGCATCGACCTGCGGTTGTTGTGCTCATTGAGGTTGGCTATGCGCACATTCTGCTGCAGATAAGTCAGGATGCGTCCGAATGCCGGCGACTGATAGTAGGCCGCATTTTCCGACGATACGAAAAACATTGTCATGTGCCCCTGCTTCAACACGATTTTCTCAATGCCGAGACGGCGGGCAAGCCTGCGCAACGTGACCACAAGAATCAACTCGCGCGCCTGGTCTGGAATCGCTCCGAAACGGTCTTCAAGTCGTTTGCAGAAGGCGTCGACATCCTCCTGCCGCTCCATGTTGTCGAGTTCCTGGTACAGGAGTATGCGCTCGCTCTCCTGAGGCACGTAGGATGCCGGAAAGAGGATTTCGAGGTCGCTCTCGATGGTGCAGTCGTTGGCATATTCGGCGTTGGCGGAGTCTTGATGCTCGTCGGCGAAGGTGTCGGCAAATTCCTCCGTCTTCAATTCAAGCACCGCCTCTTTGAGAATTTTCTGATACGTCTCATAGCCGAGGTCGGCGATAAAGCCGCTCTGCTCGGCTCCGAGCAGGTTTCCGGCGCCGCGGATGTCGAGGTCCTGCATGGCGATATGTATGCCGCTGCCGAGGTCGGAGAAGCTCTCGATGGCTTGCAGACGGCGACGCGCCACCGGAGTGAGCGCGGCTTCGGGCGGCACAAGCAGATAGCAGAACGCCTTGCGGTTGCTGCGCCCCACCCGTCCACGCAACTGATGCAGTTCCGACAAGCCGAAATTCTGCGCATTGTTGATTATGATGGTGTTGACATTCGGCATATCGATGCCGCTTTCAATGATTGTGGTGGCAAGCAGCACGTCGTACTGATGCGCGGCGAAGTCGATGATTGTCTGCTCCAGCTTGTCGGACGCCATCTGCCCATGCCCCACCACCGTGCGGGCGTCGGGCACCAGACGGCGCACCCGGCTCTCAAGGTCGAACAGCTGCTCGATGCGGTTGTTTACAATAAACACTTGTCCGCCCCGCGCCAGCTCAAAATTGATTGCCTCGCGCAGTATTTCGTCATCGAGGGCAGTGACATTGGTTATAATCGGATAGCGGTTGCGCGGCGGCGTGTTGATGGCGCTGAGGTCGCGCGCGCCCATCAATGAGAACTGCAGCGTGCGCGGAATCGGCGTAGCCGACATTGTGAGCGTGTCCACGTTCACCTTCAGCTGTTTCAGTTTTTCCTTCACACCGACGCCGAATTTCTGTTCCTCATCAACCACGAGCAGTCCCAAGTCTTTGAACTGCACCGTCTTTCCGATAAGTTTGTGAGTGCCTATGATTATGTCTATTTTACCTTCCTTCAATTCCTCAAGGATGCGCTTCACGTCTTTCGGCTTACGCGCACGGCTGAGATAGTCGACACGCACGGGAAAGGCCTTCAAGCGTTCTGAGAACGTGGTGAAATGCTGATAAGCCAGCACCGTGGTGGGCACAAGCACAGCGGTCTGCTTGCCGTCGGTGGCAGCCTTAAACGCAGCGCGTATCGCCACTTCCGTCTTGCCGAATCCCACATCGCCACACACCAGGCGGTCCATCGGGCGTTCGCTCTCCATGTCGGCCTTCACCGCCTCCGTCGCCTTCAGCTGGTCGGGCGTGTCCTCATAGATAAACGAGGCCTCAAGCTCATGCTGCAGATATCCGTCGGGCGAATATGCGAATCCCTTCTCCTTGCGGCGTGCGGCATAAAGCTGGATAAGGTCGCGCGCGATGTCTTTGAGTTTCGACTTCGTGCGCTCCTTCACCCTGTTCCACGCCCCCGACCCAAGTTTGTTGAGCTTCGGAGGCACACCCTCCTTGCCGCGGTATTTTGCCAGTTTGTGGAGCGAATGAATCGACACAAAAATCTTATCATCGTTGAGATACGTGAGTTTTATCATCTCCTGCATCTTTCCGTTGACGGCAGTGCGCACCAACCCTCCAAAGCGTCCCACTCCGTGGTCGACATGCACAATAAAGTCGCCCACCTCTATCTGCGACAACTCCTTCAGCGACAGCGCCAACTTGCCCGAACGCACACGGTCGCTCTTGAGCGTGTACTTATGGAAGCGTTCAAAAATCTGATGGTCGGTAAACGCGCAAATCTTACGCTCGTTGTCGACAAATCCCTCATGAAGCGTGCGCAGCACCGGCGTGAAGCGGATATCGTCCTTTCGGTCGTCGAAGATAGAGCGCAGACGTTCAAACTGAGGCTCGCTGTCGGAAAGTATGTATATTTTGTAGCCGTCCGACTCAAACTGACGGAACGTGGAACTGATGATGTCGAAATTTTTGTGGAACACACCCTGCAACGATGTGTCAAAAGTCAGCGCCGCATCGTAGTCGCCACGGTTGCTAACCGCATAGTCGGCATAGCGGTGGCTGTCGATGTCGCAGCAGAACTGCTCGGCGTCGACCACATTGTCCATAGCATGCTTGTCGCCCTCATCGGCAATCAACGCACTCTCCGACAACGTTTCCTCCGCCACGGCACGCACACGCTGCCGCAACCATTCGCGGTCGTGAATCAGCAACACCGTGTCGGCTCCTGCAAACCGCAGCAACGACTCAAGACCGCCTGCTCCGGTAGACAAATTATTGACCACCGTAATCTCATCGACCGACCGCTCCGACAACTGCGTTTCTATATTGAACGTGCGAATGCTTTCGATGTCGTCGCCAAAAAAGTCGATACGGTAGGGCTGCTCATTGGTGAATGAAAAAATATCAAGGATGGAGCCACGCACGGCAAACTGCCCCGGCTCGTACACGTAATCGACCGTCACAAAGCCAAAGTCGCGCAGACGCTGCGCCGTCGCCGTCAAGTCAGCTGTGCCGCCACGACGGAACGACAATGTGCTGTCGATCAATTGCTGACGCATAGCCACCTTTTCAGCAAGCGCCTCAGGATATGTGACCACAACGCGCAACTGAGGGTCGTCCCATCGGCTAAGCACCTCCGCACGCAGAATCTGCGACGGAGCGTCCTCCTGACCATATTTGATGTCGCGTTTATAGCCCGACGGGAAAAGCAAAGCCGCCTGTTCACCTAAAATCTGGCACAGGTCACTATATAAATATCCCGCCTCATCCATATCGTTGGCAACTGCAAGATAAGGCTGCTTCAATCGAGGCAACTGCGAGAACACGACTGATGGAGCCGAACCCACAAGCCCGTCAAGTTTGATTCTCTTTATCTTTTTATCTTTAAAGCATTTACCCAATGCCGCAACGCGGGCTGCCGGCATCAGCAGTCCGCAAAGTTCGGATATTTCCATATCTCAATATTTTTCAAGGACAAAGATAGTGCAAGGTAAGAGAAGAGCAAAACAAATTTATTTGATTTTGCTTTTCCGAACCACAGCCTATATTATCAAAAGATAGTGCAAGGTAAGAGAAGAGCAAAACAAATTTATTTGATTTTGCCCTTCCGAACCGCAGCCTATATTATCAAATATTGCTGTCCGGCAAAACTTCCGCAACATCAGTACCCGTCTAATTTCTCCATAATTGGAAATATACCACCAAAAGATGAGTTTTTCTGATTTTTATTTATACTTTTGCCATACCTGATGAGGTTTTGTTTAATTATTTTTGCAACACTAAGTTAAGTGAATCCTCTGGCACAGCAAAATCCTGGGTAAGTTTTTATTGATCAAGATGTTATAAAAGTTAGAATTTATAGAGTTGCGGAATTAAGGTTTAAGAACGCAGCCCTCGACCCTTTCAGAGACGGCAACGAGGCGGTCGCCGAGATTGCAGCACCCTATGCAGCATCCGAATGGTTCGACCTGCAGGGCAGGAAGGTCAACAACCCAGAAAAAGGCATTTACATCCGCAAGCAAGGTGCCGACACACAGAAGGTAGTGCTTAGGTAAGCAGCGTCAGATGGAGCGTCTGCGCCATGAGCCTCGGCGCATGTACGCCCCGCAAAAGGCAAACATCAGCGACCCGTAGACAATCTCCGCCGTCCATGCCCACATCACGTCGACACGCATGATGTAGACAACCCATGTGTTATATATCATATAGAACACCAGCGCAGCCATCTCAAGCCAGAATGCCATTCGAGTGTCGCCTGTACCCGACACGCTGCTGAACAGCACGTTGGCTGGCACCAGCACCGTATAGGCGGAACACATCACCCACACCGTAGGCACCGCAGCGTCGATAAGTTGCGGAATGTCGGTGTAGATGCGTATAAACATTTGAGGGAAAGCCGCCACAACCAGCAGCAACGGCACCACGCAAAGATATGCGAGCCATATATGGCGGCGTATGGCAAGCGCCACCTTGTCGGTCTGGCCAGCCCCGATCATATTGCTGACAATCGAGCTTGCCGCCGAGGCAAACGCTATCACCATCATAAACGGAAGTCCGCTGATGTTGCGTGCAAGGTTGGCTATGGCAAGCGACTCCTCGCCAAGATGCTCGATATAGACAAAGAAGATAAACCACGTGGACAGCGATACGAAACTCTGCACCATCACCCACATCGACACGCTGAGGATAGAGCGCTGACGCTTGATGTCGAGAACCGGGAAACGCGACAATCCGAAATGACGGCAATCAATTTTCGCACGCGTATAGCAGACAAAAAACACCAGCGACACAAGTTCGGCAAGCGACGAGCCTATCGCCGCGCCGGCGATTCCGAGCGCGGGCAAGCCGCATTTGCCAAACACGAGCACATAGTTGAACACCACATTCGACAGCACCATTACAATGGAGTTGAGCGTGAGAGTCTTTGTCTGCGTCGTGCCCACATAAAACGACCTGAACATACCGCCGGCAAAGGCAAAGAAGAAGCCATAGACACGCCAATGGATATAGTCCTCCGCCTTGGCAAGGATATTGGGCGAGGAAATCATCATCGACAGAATTTCATCGGCATACATCTGGCATACGACAAACAACACCGCGGCAAGCGCCATCAAGAAATACAGCCCCTGGTAGAACACCTGCCCTACCTCACCGTAACGCCGTTCGCCATTGCGTCGCGCAATCAGAATCTGCGTACCCACGCAGAATCCGTGGCCAGCCATAAAGATAACCATATAGAACACTCCAGCGATAGCCGCTGCGCCAAGTTCAACCTCGCCGACACGTCCCATGAAAGCCGTGTCGGTAAGCACTATCATCTGTTCCATCAAAAGGCTTACCAAAATAGGATAAGCCACTCGCCAAATCTGTTTATAACTATAATCGACCGTTGTTGCCATAGGGCGGCAAAGTTACTACAATTCGGCGAGAATCGGGCAATTCCGTTATAGAGAAATCACACAGTCGTTAACCGGGGCTTCATTGCATACTAAAAAAGCGATGGAACGCGTCATCACATCCGCATTCCATCGCCACTTCTCTTTTTTTACCTATTGTCTAATTGTTCTTGTTGGCGCGCTTGCGTTCAAGCTCGTCAAGAATGATTTTGCGCATACGCATGTGGTTAGGTGTAACCTCGACATACTCGTCAGCCTTTATGTATTCAAGCGCTTCCTCGAGGCTGAACACAACCGGCGGGATGATGCGCGCCTTGTCGTCGGCACCCGACGCACGCATATTCGTAAGCTTCTTCGACTTGGTGACGTTCACCACGATATCGTTGTCCTTGGCATTTTCGCCAACCACCTGTCCGGCATACACCTCCTCCTGCGGGAAGATGAAGAAACGTCCGCGATCCTGCAACTTGTCGATGGCATAAGCATAGGCAGTGCCCGACTCCATTGCGATGAGCGAACCGTTGGTACGGCGTTCGATTTCGCCCTTCCACGGCTGATATTCCAAGAACTGGTGGCTCATGATAGCCTCGCCCGCCGATGCCGTCAGCACGTTTGTGCGCAGACCGATGATGCCACGCGACGGGATGTGGAATTCCATCTGCAGGCGGTCGTTCTGCGTGGTCATCGACACGAGCTCGCCACGACGGCGTGTCACCATATCAATAATCTTGCTTGAGTACTCTTCAGGCACGTTGACAGTCATCAACTCCACCGGCTCGCATTTCTGACCGTCGATTTCCTTGATGATAACCTGAGGCTGTCCCACCTGCAGTTCGTAGCCCTCGCGACGCATTGTCTCGATAAGCACAGACAAGTGGAGCACACCACGGCCAAACACCGTCCATACGTCCTCGTGTGGCTCTTTCTTCACCCGGAGAGCTAGGTTCTTGTCGAGCTCGCGCTCCAAACGCTCGGCAATGTGGCGCGATGTCACAAACTTGCCGTCTTTTCCGAAGAATGGAGAGTCGTTGATAGTGAACACCATCGACATTGTAGGCTCGTCGATTGCGATGCGCTCCAATGGTTCAGGGTTGACCGGATCGGTCACAGTGTCGCCAATTTCAAAGCCTTCGATACCGACAAGCGCACAGATGTCGCCACTCTTCACGCTTTCCACCTTGCGGCGTCCCATACCCTCGAATGTGTGAAGCTCCTTGATGCGCTGGCGCACCACCGAGCCGTCCTTCTTGCAAAGGCCAATCTCCATGCCCTCGCGCAGTTCGCCGCGATGCACACGGCCAATTGCGATACGTCCTACATACGACGAGTAGTCGAGCGACGTGATGAGCATTTGCGGAGTGCCCTCAAGCACTTGAGGTCCTGGAATATATTTGATGATGGCATCGAGCAGCGGGATGATGTTGTCGGTCGGTTTTTTCCAATCGTCGCTCATCCAGTTCTGCTTTGCAGAGCCATAGATTGTCGGGAAGTCGAGTTGTTCTTCGGTTGCATTGAGGTTGAACATCAAGTCAAACACCATCTCGTTGACCTCGTCAGGACGGCAGTTCGGCTTGTCAACCTTATTGATTACGACAATCGGTTTCAGCCCCATCTGGATGGCTTTCTGAAGCACGAAACGCGTCTGCGGCATCGGGCCCTCGAAAGCGTCGACGAGCAGCAAGCATCCGTCAGCCATATTGAGCACGCGCTCCACCTCACCACCGAAGTCGGAGTGTCCCGGAGTGTCGATAATATTGATTTTGTAACCGTTGTAGTTGATTGAAACGTTTTTCGAGAGGATTGTGATGCCGCGCTCGCGTTCAAGGTCGTTGTTGTCGAGCATCAATTCTCCTGTGTTCTGATTGTCGCGGAAAAGGTTTCCCGCAAGCAGCATTTTGTCCACCAATGTCGTCTTTCCGTGGTCCACGTGAGCGATGATGGCAATGTTTCTGATATTCTGCATATAAACTATACCTATTTTGAGCGCAAAATTACGATATTTTTAGCATTCTCCATTATTATTGTCATATTATTTTCGCCAACAACGCCAAAAAAGATGCTTAACAACATATTTACTGCCTTCTCCTGTATGCTCTTACGCACAATTAACCTAAAAGAAATTTAAAATTGAATTAATATAAACAGTAATCGAACGGTCGCTGGCCTTGATATACACAAAGATAGCTTTTACCTTTGTACTTCGTGCTTAAATAGGTGGCAGTTCGGCATAGTCAAATCTGAGAACTATGTCTTCGGTTTGACTATACTCTTATCTTTCGCTATATATGGCGCATTATCCAATGCCCAAGATATGAGATTGTTTAGTATAGGCATCAGACTTTTACCAAGCTCGGTTAAGGAATACTCCACCTTTGGCGGTATCTCGGCATACAGCTTTCTTTTAACCAATCCGTCTGCTTCAAGATTTCTCAATGTTTCGGTAAGGACTTTCGGGGAAATATCTGGAATCGCCTTACTTATAGTATTGAAACGTGTAGCTTCATTTTCAGAAAGCACACATAATATGAGCATAGCCCATTTACTGGAGAATCGAGATAGGACATTCCGGATAGGGCAATTTTCAATACGAGTATATTTTTTCAGATTTTCTTGCACCTGTAAACTGTTCATTTCCAATAACAATTACTTTAAAGTAAGTGGATTACATTTTTGTAACCTCTTGTTTATCAATATATAAAAGAGTATTTTTGCACTATCTAAATGATAGTAAGTTTAGAATGCAAAGTTAATCAAATTTTAAAAAGCAGGAAACATGAGCAACATTAAAATCATGAACAAGTGCGAAAAATACGCTCACGCAACAGTAGGTTGCATCAAGGGTTTTGAGGGTAAAGAATTTGTGAAGGAAGCAACGGAAGCAACTTCATGTGAAATCTCATTTGGTTCATTACCATCAGGGGTGTCAGTTCCTTTCTTTCACAGCCACAAGGCAAATGAGGAAAACTACATAATTCTGTCAGGAGCAGGTAAATTCCAGGTGAACGATGAGGTCTTCGAGATTGGAGAAGGCTCAGTCATTCGTGTATCACCTGGATGTGACCGCAACTTAAAATGTACTTCAGCTGAACCGATGACTTATATCTGCATTCAGGCAAAAGATGGAAGTCTGGAAGGCTATACAATGACGGATGCTGAAATAACAGAACGTGAGAGTCTGTTGTAAATAATGACAACCTCATAAATTGGAATCCCTGACAATGACGGAATAAATATAGTATCATTGTCAGGGAATCTTATCTGTCTTCGATGTATGTCAGTCCCTTTCAGGGTGCACTAAAATATTTCAGATATATAGCTCACATTTTTTTTCTTACGCTACAAGCCCTCTTCAGCACTTAACAACATATTTTCAACAAGAACGTTCCGTCCTTCCCGCCAACAGCGCCTCACACAACGGCACACCTTTCCTCACGACCACTTGCCTAAACACTACGAATTTTGGCGAATTTGGAGGTTTTTGCTACCTTTGGATTCCCCTTAAATTGCAAAGGTTATGAAACGATTGAATTTATCGACCAAGATGAAGGCTGCCGTGGGATATGCGGCGGTGATAGCGTTGTTTTTGGCGGCGGTGTGGCTGATTGTAGGCGTTCTCGACTCGCTGACACGCTCCGACGGTGCCGAACGCACCATCAACAACCGGCAACGCGCCACAAACGACGTTGTGAGCCGGCTGTATCAGGCGGAGGTGATTGGACAGGCGTTGAGCGCCGGGCAGACCGACCTGTTTCAGTCTTATGTCGATGCTATGATGCTGACAGCACAGGCAGTTGATTCGCTGCGCGCCATCGTCAACGACCGCGCACAGGTGGCGAGGCTCGACTCTGTGAAAATGCTGCTCGGCAGAAAGGTTGACAACATGGACAACCTGCTCGACGCAATGGAGGCCGACAACTCCGACGAACTTTACCAACAATATATCAGCGACCTCATAGCGAACCAGAACCGCGAGATAGCGGCGCCGAAAGTGCAGCATTCGCAAACGGTGCGCACAAGCGAATATGTGGTTCACAAGAAACGGAAAAACTTTTTCGGACGTCTGCGCGATGCTTTCTCAAAAGAAGACAACAATCCGCAGCACGTGAGCGAGACAGTCACGGAGCATCACACCGACACGCTCGCCAACACCATCAACCCCGCCGACACGGTGGTGAAAATGCTTTCCGGTGTGCGCAAGCGGGTCGACGGACACCGCATCGGACAAATCGCACAGCTGAAGCGGCAGACGGCGGAACTGCGCATCAACGGACAGATGCTGAGCCGCAAGGTGAGCGAGCTGCTTGCCGTGATTGTCGACGAGAGCTCGCGCACGGCAGAGACAAAGCATCTGCAAGCCGAATCGGTGCGACGCCATGCCGCCCGTGAGATTGCCGCAATAGCATTTGCCGCAGTGGTTCTGGCAATGGCGTTCCTGTTTATGATATGGCGCGACATCACCCGCAGCAACCATTACCGCCACGAGCTGGAAAAAGCCAAGAAACGCGCCGAGGACCTGCTCGACGTGCGCCAAAGGCTGATGCTCACCATCACCCACGACATCAAGGCTCCTGTCGGCTCGATAATCGGCTATGCCGATTTGCTCGACAAGACAGCCGACGGAAAGAAACGCGCGGCATACCTCGGCAATATGCAGACGTCGGCGAAACATCTGCTTGACCTTGTCAACTCGCTGCTCGACTACCACCGTCTGGACGCCGACAAGATGGACATCAACACCGCGGCGTTCAACCCGCAGCAACTGCTCAACGCCGTTGCCGACAGCTACCGTCCGGCAGCAGCCGCAAAGGGTCTGCGCCTTGAATACGACTGCGACAACGCGCTCGACGGCTATTTCTCAGGCGATCCTTTCCGCATCCGACAGATTGTCGAGAATCTGATGTCGAATGCAATGAAATTCACCAAGGAAGGCTCTGTGTCAATGTCTGCAAAACTCGACAACGGACGGCTAAGCATCAGCGTAGCCGACACCGGATGCGGAATGACCGAAGACGAGCAAAAACGGATATTCCAGGAGTTTACCCGTCTGAAAAGCGCGCAGGGACAGGAAGGTTTCGGACTCGGACTGTCGATAACACAGAAACTCGTGGCTCTGCTCGGAGGCACGATGAGCGTGAGCAGCAAACCAGGAGAAGGCAGCCGGTTCGGCGTCGAGCTGCCGATGCCTAAAGCCGATGCCGACACAACATCTGCCAACGAACGCCCCGCGGCAAATGCCCGGTTCAGCCAGCCGTGGAGCCTACTGCTCATCGACGATGACAATCTGCAACTGCAGCTCACGGAAGCCATGCTGCGCAATCTTGGTGCCAACGTCACCGTATGCCGGCAGCCACAGGAACTGTTTGTCAAAATCGCAGAATGCCACCACGACGCCGTGCTTACCGACATCCAAATGCCAGCCATGAACGGCTTCGACCTACTGCGCAACCTCCGCTCCCTCGGATGCGACGAGGCAGCGTCGATTCCCGTAATAGCCGTGACCGCACGCAGCGACATGGACGTAGACTCGCTGCGAGGCGAAGGCTTTGCCGGATGTCTGCACAAGCCGTTCCGCCAGCAAGAAATTGTCGACGTGGTTGAGGCTGCCATGGCAAATAACGAGACCGACACATTCGACTTCTCCGCACTGACAGCATTCAGCGCCGACGACGCCGACGCCTCGCGCGAGATTATGCTCACGTTTGCCGAAGAAACGCGGAAAAACATCCAGCGCATGGAGCGCGCCATAGCCGACGGCAACCTGAAAGAAATGGCTGAGACCGCCCACAAGATGCTGCCGTTGTTCACCATGATAGGCGCCAAACGCGCCGTTGCGCCACTCTCCTGCCTCAACGACAAGCGTGCAGGCGGCGATGCCGGCTCTGCCGACACAGAGATGGCACAAACCATCGTGGATGTAGCTAAAAATGTGGTAAACGAAATAGCGAAAGCGAGTAAGGATTAAAAAACTTTCAAAACGAAAGCAAAAAGTTTCGTTTTGATTTTGTTATAATAAACAAGAATCGTAATTTTGCACCACTATATATAGATATGGAACAATCGGCTAAAACAAAAGAGCGTTTCTCGGAAACCAACGAAAGTTTCACTATGCTCGAGGCTATCAACGAGGCAAAGCGATGCCTTCACTGCAAGGCACCGCTTTGCAGCAAGGGCTGCCCGATCAGTCAGGACATTCCCGACTGGATTCACGAACTGTCGATGGGCAATCTCGGAAACGCCATGCACATAATCAACGGCAAGAGCAACCTGCCTGCCGTGTGCGGACGCGTATGCCCTCACGAGCGTCAGTGCGAGGGGCATTGCGTGCTCGGAAAGAAGGGACGCCCTGTGGCTATAGGCAAACTGGAACGCTTCGTTGCCGACTTCGACGGCGACATGCAGCTCATCCACGAGCGGCTGCCGCAGAAGACGCGTGGACGCGTGGCGGTGATTGGCAGCGGACCTGCCGGACTTGCCGTCGCCGGCGACCTTGCGCGAAAAGGCTTCGCGGTGGAGGTCTTCGAGATGGAGCCGGAACCGGGAGGCGTGCTGATGTTCGGCATTCCTGAATATCGACTGCCTAAAGAGGTGGTGCGCCGCGAAATCCGCAAAATCGAGGAACTCGGAGTGGTCTTCCGCTGCAACACGACCATCGGTCAGGACCTGACCGTCGACCAGATGTTCGACCGCGGCTTCGACGCCATCTTCATGGGCACAGGCACAGCCAAGCCCAAGAAACTGCAAATTCCCGGCGGACACCTGCGCGGTGTGCGCCAAGCCATATACTTCCTGCGCCGCGTGAGCCTCTACAACGAGGGCAACCTCGACCGCAACGAAGTGCCTGTGGGCAACGGCGACCGCGTCTTTGTGATAGGATGCGGCAACACGGCTATGGACGCGGCACGCTCGGCAGTGAGACTGGGCGCGGAGAAGGTGACGGTGGTCTACCACCGCACAATCAACGATATGTCGGCGCTGCGCTCCGAATACGACGAGGCGGTTTCCGAAGGAGTGGAGTTTGAATGGCAGTCGAGCATTGTCGACATCCACGACGATGCAGGCGATATAACCGACGTGGTGATTGAGTGCAACGGCGAGCGCCACGAAGAAGACGCCGACGTGGTGATAATGGCTGTCGGCTCACAGCCAGCCAGCCGTATAGTCTCCACAACGGAAGGAATCGACGTTGACGACCGCGGCTATGTGCTGACACGCGACATGCCCTACGGCATGACAACCCGCAAGGGAGTGTTTGCCGGCGGCGACGTGGTCAACCGCCCGTCAACGGTTGTGCTCGCCATGAGCGACGCCAAGAAGGTGGCAGAAGGCATAGCGCAATATGTTGACGCCATCAAACTGCTGGAAGCAATTTCATAGACATAACATATACACAGAGATTGAATTACCATAGTAGCAGACCGCCCCGGATGTCGTGACGACAACCGGGGCGGCAATTTTTCCGCAAGTCAGGATTTATTTTTTTAGAATTTCACTTTCTTCACACCATCCACAATGTATATGCCTGCCGGCAGACTGTCCCAATCAACGTCGAGCTTCACGCCCTGCATGTTGAACGTGCCCCGGCGCGACTCAGGAATATCGGCCGTAATGTCGTGGATGCCGTCGGCATCAGGCCTGATGACAAGTTTTTCAACAGGCTTGCCTTCAAACACCAATGCCCTCATAGCGGAGTCAAACGCCGCGCCCACCGGCTCCGTGATGTGGCAGCCGTCAAGCTGCACGTCACCGATTGCCGGAACCGCGCCCAGCACCGAGGTTATCTCCACGTCAGCCTTGCGCACCACGAGCCGCTCATCACCGACGTCGGCATCACCAACTATACACTTTGCTCCGGCAACACCCATTTCAGCATTGATGCTCACCTTGGCGCCGTCGATGACAACAGGCGAGGCAACGGTCATAATGCCGTCGTTTTTTGCTTTGATGTTAAGCGTTCCCGGTCCCAATACGGTAAGCGCACCTATCGTGCATATACCCTTATCGCTCGATATGAAATTGTTTTCGCCAATCAGCATAATCTTCAAGTCGGGAATCATACTATTCACTGCCACATTGCCTGTTATAGTCGCGTTCCCTAAAGAGATGGTGTTTGTCGCAGGGTCGAACGACGCCATGCCTTCCACTCCAGGTATCACACTGAGGTCGCCGCAATTCTTGCCCGTCAAAGCCACGCCAGCCACATTTACACCATACGTCACAGGACCAATCACAACCTTGCCTTTCACCAACGCCCCGTCGAGAGCCACGCCACGCAGCGCGGCGTCGAATTTCGCGCCGACCGGCTCTGTGACGCCACAGCCTTCGAGCACGAGAGCGTCGATATTGATTATCGCGCCATTCTCTCCCTCAACACGCACCACAGCATCACGCACCGTCAGCGAGTTATTTTGCGCATCAATGCCGCAGATACACCATTTGCTTTTGACCGCCACTTCACAGTCTTCAATAGTCAATGCGGTACCTCTTATAGACACACAATATCCATCGCGGCACGATAGGTCAAGCTTGCCCGTTCCGCTGATTGTTGTAGGCTTGTCCATTACAAGCGCCCTTCCATCAGAAGTAATTCTGTTATTGCCCTCCAGCCATATCGTCAATCCTTCGCACGCACTGTTGATGATGCCCGATCCAAACAATTTATTATTTATAATAGTAGCTCCATCAAGGATAAGAACCTTAGTTTTAGGATTGAACGACACTTTTCCTGTCACGCCATCTATCACACTGAGGTCCTTGCAATTACTCGATGTCACATTCACTTCGTTCACCATAATGCCATATTTTTCGTCAGGGGCAATCACAACATTGGCCATTGGCTTTCACCAAAAAACCATCGACTGCAATGCCCTGCAACACTGGGTCGAATGCAGCATTCTCGGGAGCACTGACGTAGCTGCCATCAAGCACGAGTCCAGAGATTTGACACACTGAGCCGCTTTTCCCGTAAGCCTCCACGTGAGCATTGCGCACTGTAACCACCTGACCGCTTTCGTTTGCCACGCCCTTTATGCCGCAGTTGCCATCGGCATATACGCTGCAGTTCTCTATCGTCACCGGAGCCTGTTGCAGATGTATGCCGTCCTGCACGTTCGACTTGAGATTGAGTTTGCCGCTTCCGCTTATCGTTGTAGCCTTTTCCGCCCAGATACAAGCGAGAGCGACGCTGATGCTATTTTCGCCAATCACATTAATTGTCAAGTCATTGCAGTCTGCATTAAAGATACCCACAGTGCTTTTTCCAGGCGCAATTGTGGCATTTTCAAGAGTAAGCGTCCTTGTTATGCCGTCATACTTCACTATTCCGCTCACACCGTCAATCACACTGAGGTCGTTGCAGTTGTCCTTCGTGACAGCCACACCAGCCACACTGATGGCATAATTCGGCTTACCAATCACCAATCTGCCCTTCACAATCTCACCGTCAATAGCCAACGACATACATCCTTTATCGAACACCACCCCCTTAGGCTGCACAATTGCACAGTCTTCGAGAACAATTCCTCCGAAATACACAACACAACCATTTTTTGCATTTACATCGACACGGGAATTACGCACAGTGAGCACAGACTTTTCGCTAATAAAGCCTCCCACTATGCCTGTATGCTCACTATTGATTGTTATCTCGCAATCTTCAATGGTAAGTGGAACATATATAAACAGAATAGCTTCTTTTTTCTTTGTCCTAATGTCGAGCGTCCCCGGACCGCAAATAGTGGTAGCACTCCGGAACTCCATTCCCACTCCTTCATTGTTAACAATCCTGTTTGAACCTTTCAGCACAATTCTAAGGCCTTCACATTCAGAATTAAAAAGACATCTTTCATCATCTCCGATTCCCGTTATGGTGGCATTTTCGAGTGTCAGAGTTTTTGTTGCAGGATCGTACTTCACGCTTCCTGTCACGCCCTTGATTCCAGAGAGGTCGTTGCAATTTTTTCCCATACGCTATAGCCATTGATTACAATACCATAATCCGCAGCCTGCATTGTGGCAACGGCAAACACAGCAAGCAGAACGACGAGCGCCATGCGCATCCAAATGCAACGTCTCGGCAAGAGAGGACCAGCTTTTTCACTGGAAAGAGAGTCTGTCAGGTTGAATTGTCTCATAATAATTAGTTTTTGGTTTCGGACAGCCACAATATGCCCGATGGATTTGAAAAAAGGTTTAAATTGTAAAAACACTACAAAGCAGCGCAGATGTGGCACTACGCCAAAAAGCAGTCTAATCAATAACTTATGTTTTTTGCAAAGATAAAGGATAGGCAACAAAGCAAATAACAAATCTCAAATATTTTTCGACACAATTCTTTATTTTTTGTATTTTTCATACATAAAAAACGTTAATAAGTCACAGAAAGGACAACAGCATCCTCTCTGCCGTCGACATGAAAAAGCGGCGCCGGATTTCCCCGACGCCGCTTCAAGCATTGCGTTTCTATGTTGTTTTTATTTTATTGCCACCTTACGGCTGTCGTCGCCGTTCACCACAATGTAGTAACCGGCAGGCAACGCGATTGTAGTCGAGCCGCTGACTGTTGTGCAGCAAGCCTCGCGCGCATCGACAGTATAGACGTGGATGTCGGCCTCGTTTGCCGTTTCCACCACCAATTTGCCGTCACGGCAGTAGGCGTCCCATTCAGCATCCGCACCCACAGCAGCCACCGACGACACAAATGCCGTGATTCCAATGTCGTCGATGTTCAAACGTCCGCCGCTAACTTGGTTCAGGCGTATGCGCACTGGCTGCGAAGCATTGATTGTTGCCGAGCACTCAACAAGCTGGCTTTTGTCATCTACGCTGAACTCCTTCACTTTAATCCAATTGCTTCCGTGGTCAACAGAGTAGCTTAGCTCCACAACCGGAGCTGCATCCGAGCCATAAGGAGCGGCGAAGAACGACACCTCTCCTGCGCCGTCTACCTTGTCCTCAAGCATCGTCAGCGAGCGCTCCCCTTTCTTTCCAGTGCAAAGAGCCTGCGTACCATGCACTTTATCGCCTTCACGGGCTGCGATGCCGGCATTCACAACGCTCCATTTGCAAGCCGAGCCATTATAGTTAAACGTGTTGTACGGTCCGGCGCCAGGTTTCTCAAAATCCTCAAAGAATGTCACAGGCGCGGTCACCACAGCCTTCACATCCACATCGTCGCCCTCGACGGTTGCCGTGCTGGCAGAGAGTGTGCCATCGTATGTGCCGGCGGCAGAAGCAGGTATGCGCACATAGATTTCAGCCCCTATTGTCTCAGCCGTTTTAGTGTCGACAGCGAGGCTGCTGCGCCAGTCGCTCTTGTCTGCGCTCACTTGGAAGCCCTTTGTCACACTCACATCGATTTCATTCTCCTCAACGTTTGAAGCGTAGACAGTCACCTTCACAGGAGCAGAGTCGACACCCGGAGCCGCCGACAACACGAGTCCGCCTTCCGGCAGGTCGAAACTGATTTCACGGTCAAGGTCGGCAGTGGTCACGCTGACCAAGTTAGACTTCATGCCCTTGACGTTGCTGAGTTGATATTTATATTCTGTCAGATATTCAAGATCAGTCACGGCATATTGCTGAGCCGCAGCCTTCACCGCTTTCGGGAATCCCGGCACGAGTGTAGTGCCGTCGGCAAGATACACATTCAGCGTATAGTCGCCGCCGTTCTTGTCAACGTCGACCCAACGGGCTGTAAAGCCGTTGGCAGTCACGTTTGATGCAGAAAGAGCGGGAATGCCGTCGACAGCCTGAGCCTTCAGCGTCACTACCGACTTAGCCGAGCCGCTTGTCAGCGTAAGCGTTCCGGTGGCAGATGCCTGCACAGCCGAAGAATAGGTCAGATTTATCGATGTGCCCTTGTTGGCATCTGCGGCAGCGATGCTTGCAGCCGAAGCCTTGAATCCAGCTCCATCCACGCTGACAGCCACATTCTGCGTCAAGCCTTCCGCCTTTACGTTTACAGTATAGGTAAGCGTCGTGTTTACAGCCGTCACACCGAAGTCGACAGTCGAACCGTTGTAAGGCGATGTAATCTTCGGGTCGACCACACCGCCCGGAGTCCATCCGATGTTCTGCTTGTCGCCCCAGATATACTCCGCGAGCTCAGGATGGTCGATAAACGGGTTTCGGTTGTTCTGATGCTTGTAGACAGCGTTGTTGCGGTCAATCTCCTTCTGGCTCACAGGGTCCAGCTCGTTCCATTTCAGGAGCAGATTTACAGCCCACGTCGTGTAGCAAGGATAACTGTTTCCGGCAAGCATAGGGCTGCTCCACGAAGCGATTTTGTCGTTATAGCAAGCCGCCATATAGAAATAAGAGCGGGCAAAGTCGCCCTTATACTCGTCGACCGGCTCGAAAACCGTACCCGAGTAGCCTGGGAATGTCGACTTTCCGAGTTTTCCGAGAGCGTCCACACCATTGCTCGACGGCAACGTTGTTCCGTTGGCACACTCGCCATAAGGGAAGTTGCTACGCTGTCCGTTCACCTTACCATCGGTAGGATACACATGGAACGCGTCCGACTTCATCGGCTGTCCCTCTTTGAACCAGCTTTTCGGGAACGAGTGCTCGCGGTTTACGCAGTCGCCCACATGGCTGTAGTTGCCACACTTCTGCTGTCCCTCGCGGAATTTCGAAGTGGAATACATGTCCCAATAGTAATTCGTGCCAGGGCGAATGTCTGAATCCTTGTACACGTTCCACAATCCGTCGTAGCCCACGTTTTTGTGAGGTCCGACAATTTCACACAGTTGTTTCAACAATTCCTTCTGGCATTTGCCTTCCGCCTTCTTGTAGTACCCCGAAGGCTCCTGCGCATACGCAAAGCCCGAGAATAGGCAAATCAGCAGCGCAATCAATGAGAGTTTTGTCAATTGTCTGTTCATATTGAATGGTGATTTATTTGTTGTCTTTCAGTTTGCGTCCGGCAAGCATCCCGCAAGCCGCCATAATATCCTCGCCGCGCGAACGCCGTATCGTGCAAGTCACGCCGAGCGAGTTCAGCCTGTCGCGGAAAGCCGTCATCCGCCGCTCGTCGCTCGTTTTCAGTTCCGAACCAGGGATAGCGTGGAAACGGATAAGGTTGACACGCACCTTCTGTCCCTCCAGGAGTTTTGCAAGAGCGTCGGCATGCGCCTCGTCGTCGTTAAGCCCAGCCCACATGATGTATTCCACAGAGAGGCGTCGCTGATGTGCGAAATCGTAGTCGCGCAGCATCGTCATCACCTTCTTTATCGGGAAAGCGTTCTCGACAGGCATCAGGCGTTTGCGCTCCTCATGATACGGCGAATGCACGCTGATTGCGATATGCACGTCGGTCTGCTCCACAAGCCGTTTCAAATCGCCGAGTTTGCCGATTGACGACACCGTGATGCGCTTCGGGCTCCACGCCAGTCCCCAACGTTCAGTCAGCACGGCGATGGCACGCACCACCTCGATGTAGTTGTCCATCGGCTCGCCCATACCCATAAAAACAATGTTGGTGAGCGTCAGCGACTCAGGAATGCTGAAAATCTGGTTGAGAATCTCCGCCGCCGTCAAATCGCCGTGATAGCCCTGCTTTCCCGTCATGCAGAAACTGCAGTTCATCTTGCATCCAATCTGCGACGACACGCACAGCGTGGCACGGTCGGCGTCAGGGATGTAGACACTCTCTATCATTTTGCCACCGGCAGTGCGGAACAGATATTTCACCGTACCGTCGACACTGCGCATAGCCTCCGCCGGAGCCTCACGCCCCACGCAGTAGCGCTCGCTGAGACGCGCGCGGTTTGACTTCGACAAGTTGGTCATTTCGTCGACCGTCGTGGCACGCTTCTCATAAAGCCATTGCGCCATCTGCTTCGCCGTGAACCTCGGCATCGCCATCTCAGCCGCCACCGCTTCCAAGTCGGCAAGCGACAATCCTAACAATTTCTTTTTCTCTTCTGCCATATCATCAATAAAGAGGGAACTGCAAAGTTACAAATATCATTTGGAAACAGACTGATTTTTTCTGACATATTAACGAAAATGCCTCTTTGATGTCAGAAATCGACCACGGCAACGACATAAAAACGACAAAGCCCGGCACTAAGCCAAGCTTTGTCGCTTTTACATATTTTTTCTCAATCAGCCGCCAGCTCAGAGCGACGGCTCATCATGCGGCAGGTCAGCGCACAACCGCCTTGCCCGTTGTTCCGTCGGCGCGGCGCACCACATAGATGCCAGGCGCCGGATTTTCCACCTTGCGGCCGTAGAAATCGAAGCAACCTACCACCTCCGCCTCACCGGCGGCAATGCTGTCGACAGCACCTTCCGGCTGCACTACGAAATCGGCAAGCGAACGCGGAGCAACCGTCGCAACCGGAGTGATATAGTAGCAGATGCCCGTCACTGTCCACACCTTGTCGAAATATCCATTAGTGGAACTGTTGTAGATGTCCGTGCCACGGAAATACCAAAGCTCACCCGAGCGGGTTTTGTCGGAAACAAGATGGAACGGCACATTGAACTTTCCGTAATAGTCAGGGTCAGGGTAGTTGCCATATTTTTCATCAAACTTCACATCTTTCACCGTCACAAGCTGGAATATCACGTCGCAAGCCTCGGCAGCGTGAATCTGTTCGAACGTGAGCACCTTGGGTTCCACAACGTTTCCTTCAGAAACGACGCGCCATGCGTCGGCAGCCACCGGCACGAAATCGATGCCACCGTCGTCGGAGAAAATCACGTTGCCCACAATGTCGGTGATGTTGTCGCCCTGCTTCACCTTCGTCAAGTCGACCTCATCGTATCCGCAGCCCGACGCCGAACGCACCTCGGCAGCCGATTGGGAATCCTGCGCATAGAAGGTGTAGAAATTAGAGTCAATTGCCGTAACCGTAGCCTCACCCTTGTAGACGTAGAGAGTGGTCATCGAAATGTTGTCCTCGTCAAACAGTTCCTTGAACGAATTGACAGCAATCGTCTCAATCGGACGCCATTCAACAATCTGCGTGCGCGACTGCGCGCCGTCGGCAGCATATACAATCTTGTCGGACGTCATTGCCGTATTGTCGACTGTAAGAGTCAACACCACATCGCAACCGTTCTCGCTCTCAGCGTCGGCCTTTGCCACAGTAGTCGCGGAAACAGACACCTCGCCCGACACCGGCGAAGACAACGAGATGTCGCCCTTCAGATTCTTACCCTTCACATTTATCGTTTTCGTATATGTCAAGCCCTTGTACACCTTTCCGAAATCAACCGACATATCGGTGATTGTGATTTCCGGAGTCTCCACAGCGTCAGTCTTGGCGGGAGTGAATATCTCATTCCATGTCGACGCCACACGCACCTCATCGATTACGGCGACCGGAGTTTTTGCCACCGACGACGAACCTTGTCGCAACTCGATGCCGCGCACGTCGGCAAGCGACTCGGCAGACTCTTCATCAGCCACCACAGAAGCCGCCGGCTCTGCATCGCCCTTTGCCGGGTTTATCCAGAGCGAGATGCGGTCGTTGTCGGCTCCGTCAATGATTTCATATTTCACAACGACAAGATATGTCGTGCCGATCGCACACTCCTCGTCGGCCCACGCTACAGACGTTTTCACATTGCCAAGGTTTGCCACATTGCGGCTCACGCCCAACTTGAAGCCCTCGCCGGAAGCCTGCGCAAACAAGCCTGCGCCTTCCGACCCGGCCTCGGTATCGCCAAACTTTGTGGCGTCGAGCGAATTGGCACCTGTAAGCGCCATAAACGCAGCCGTGCGCGAACCTGACGGCAACTCGCTCACGTTGACCAACGCAGAATAATATACCGTGCCTTTTGCCGCATCGGTGCCTTTGTCGCGGAAAAGCATCTGGCAATATTCGCCCGATTCCTTTGTCAGACGCACAGCCTTTCCAGCGGCGTTGTCCTGATATCCGGCAAACGTCAGCGGAGATTTTGCCACCTGAATAGGCGCCGTTGTTTTCTTTCCGTATTTAACCCATTTTCCATTGCCATAAAGATTACCTTCAGCATAATCAAACGACTCGGCAAGATAAGTTTCAGCACTTGCCGTCAAAGCCATCGCCATGGTTGCGGCACAAAAAAGTAGAAGTTTCTTCATTTATCCTAATATTGAAATTCTTCGCAAGTTACGAAAAAAAGGCGACATATAAAAGCGCCACGCCATGCGGAGCAAAAAGATGGCGGCTGAAGCCTCAACCGCCTCAACCGCCAAAGTTATGTATTTCTGAATCTTATCTTAATTGCGTTCTTTCACCACTCCGAGTCTGTAAGCTGCAAGAAGTTGCTTCAACTCATCAATCTGCTTGCGCAGCACCTTGCCCTTGTCGGTGTCCTTCACAAGCATCCGCTGCGAATTGAACTCCACAAGGAATGAGTTTGACTTGATGTCGAGCCCCTCCTCGATAGCCTTCTGCCGCGACTCAAACGGTTCGTGCTGCACAAGCTGCAGCGCGCGCGAATGGAACACCAGCGTATACCCGGCGATTCCCGTCTCAGGCTGATATGCACGCGAGAAGCCACCGTCGATCACCAGCATCTTTCCGTTGGCCTTCACCGGCTGCTCTCCCTTTATGGTTTTCACCGGCACATGGCCGTTGATTATGTGCGAATGAGGGTTGTCGATGCCGAACTCCTGAAGGATTTTGTTGCAAATGTCCTCGCGGTCGCGAAGAGTGTAGTATGCACCTTTCTCCTCCTTGTGCAACTCCTTGTCGGCGATGAAATAACGTTCGAACGTAGCCATCTTGTCCTTGTCGAACAGCGGAGAGTCGGGACCGCACCACAAGTACCACAGATAGTCGAGCGCGAAACTCGTCGTGTCGTTGTTATCGTCGAAGAATGCAGCGCGCACCAGTTGGTCAACCCTGTCGAGCAGTCGCTTTCCGGCAAACTTCTCACCGAGGATTGTCACCTCCTTGAACGAGCCGTCGGCATTCAACGGAATCGAGGCATGGAAAAGCAGATTGTTGTTGCACACAAGATACATGCTTCCCTCGGTCATGAAACAGCGGATATGCTTGCGCAGCTTCTCGCTGTGGGTGAACGAATTGTGGAGCTTCTCCACCAAATCGCACTCCTCCGCCGTCAGACGGTAAGGATCGTTGGGGTCGATTGTAGGAAACTCCGAGTCGAGCATCTTATACTCTTTTCCACCATAGCAAAGCATACCGCGCTTAAAGTCAATCTTATCAAGCAACAGACGGCCGTCCATACCAAATTCCGGATGGCGCTTTATGATGCCCGCCTCCAGTTTGAACTGAATCACGGCTATCGCCTTGTGCATCTGCGCAATGAGACGCAACGTCTTTTCCGGATAAGTTTTGTCGGCATATTTCTGCTTCAACGCAAACACCGTGCATGGGTCGTTGGCATACGTATCCATTGCGAACGTGGCGAGAGGCAACAGGTTGATGCCATATCCCTCCTCGAGCGTAGTCAGCGTGCCGTAGCGCATCGAGATGCGTATCACGTTGGCTATACAGCTGTCGTTGCCCGCCGCGGCACCCATCCACAGCAAGTCGTGGTTGCCCCATTGGATGTCGACGTTGTGGTAGTTGCACAGCGTGTCCATGATGATATGCGCACCCGGTCCGCGGTCGAAAATGTCGCCCACGATGTGGAGCGAGTCAATCGTGAGCCGCTGAATCAGGTTACACATCGCGATGATGAAATCGTCGGCACGCTGAGTTGAAATTATCGTATTGATAATCTGGGTGATATATCCCTGTTTATTCTGATCGTCTACCGTTTCGTGCAGCAATTCCTGAATGATGTAGGAAAACTCCTCCGGCAACGACTTGCGCACCTTCGAGCGCGTGTATTTCGACGACACGTTCTGGCAGACGCTCACCAGTTTGTTGAGCGTGGTCAGATACCAGTCGTTCATATCCTTCTCCTGCTCCTTGACAATCTGCAGCTTCTCCTGCGGATAGTAAATCAGCGTGCACAGCGCCTTCTTCTCCGATTCCCGCAGCGTGTTTCCGAAGATGTCGTTCACCTTACGCTTGATTGAGCCGGAGGCGTTTTTCAGCACATGCTGGAACGCCTCGTATTCACCATGTATGTCGGTCAGAAAATGCTCAGTGCCTTTCGGAAGGTTGAGAATCGCCTCCAGATTGATGATTTCCGTGCTTGCCGCCGCCACTGTCGGGAACAGCCTCGAGAGGAGCTTCAGATAATGCAAATCAAGTGTAATCGCTTGTTCCTGAGCCTTTTTATTTTCAGACATTGTCAAATATTTAGTCTTTACGTTATTGTTCGTTTGAAACAGCACAAAACTGGATGTGTTTCGTTTTGCAAAGATAGTGTTTACAAATCAAAATTGCAAAAAGCGGACACATTATAATCGTGAGCTCCACCAACGTGCCGCCTCCCTTGGGTTAATCTTGCAAATTTTAAGATTTAATTAAGATTTTCTTTCAGTTGTTTTCATTTGTATTGAATATTATTAGTAACTTTGCCTTGGATTTTTGCGATTCATCAGCGTTTGTTACTGAAGACGTGTCTTTAAAGGCGAATTGATGAATAGTTCACGCCGAGCCTAGTAACGGCGAAGTCATTTAAATGACATAGCTGGTACGAAGCGGGCTTTGGGTGGGAAAGCGAAATCCAAGACATATTGAAGGCGTTTACTTGACGCTCTGTTTAAGACGTACCGAATCTTGCAAAATTCACAATCCAGTCTTGAACTTAGCAACGGTAGATGCCCCGGGTGTGATTATATCGATCCCGCCGAGACCTTATTAGGTATGAATTGTACCCTTACGGGCGCAGTGTATCTTGTTTATACGGGTCTCATAGCGGTAGTATAAGTCATATCGGCGTGGGCTCTGACGTTGTCTGTTCAACTGGATTAGGCAATGCAAGAGCCTTGGTACGTGGGACAGGCAACAGGAAGTTCCCACGCTTTTTTTATGCCTTCTTGCCACATAATTTTAATCTTCCTAAATGGGGACTTTGGGAAATTGAAAATTAGATGCTTATGAAAAGAAGCAAAAAAGACGAAGAACTTCAGTCTAGACGTGAGTTTTTCAAAAAGGCCGCTAAGGGTGCGCTTCCTATCCTTGGAGCCATAATTTTAGCAAGCAATCCTGTATTGGTACAAGCAGGAGAAACTGCCATGGGATGCAAGTACGGATGTAGTACTGGTTGCTATACTGCATGTAGCGGAAGTTGCAAAAGTGGTTGTGATAGCACATGTAAGAATTCTTGCTTCGGCTGCAGGTATACATGTGAAGGAACATGTAAGAATTCTTGTTCGGATACCTGTAAATATTCAAGTAGTAGATAATACATTCTATTAAGGGGTTGGTGTGTTATATGAATTCGAACACATCATCCTCTTAGTTGCGGTTGATATAATTAATCGATATGGGAAAAGATAATCAACAAACGACTCTAAGGACTTATTCTACGGGTTATAAGCTTTTATTTCTTCTACTTTTTATGGCTTTTGCCATCAGTGCTGTAGGACAAGAAAAATATGAGGTTGTCTCTGTGTTAAAATTGAATGTGCGTAGCAGACCAACAACCAAGTCGTCAATCATTGGAAAGTTAAGTCGGCAAGACACAATAGACGTTTATTCCATAGTAAATTCTTGGGCAAAGATAAACTTCAAGAATAGAACGGCTTACGTTTCTTCCAAATACCTAAAAAAGGTTGAAATTAAAGAAGAACCAGTTATTGAACTAGTTGAGGAAGAAATTATCCCTATTTTAGAAGCACCTGTAGAAAATGAAACATCCCCTAGCGTGTTGGACAAAGAACCTGTCAAAGAATCGTATCTAGATATAGATTTTGTTCCTTCTATTTACGGAGGATATACCAATTTTGCATCAGACAACGCATCTCCTAAAGGAAATATAGGCTTTGGTGTTGATTTTGCATTTCAATTCATCGCAAATCAGAGAATTAAGTTTGTGCCTAAGAATTATTATATGGAAGCATCTTTGGGATATTCATGTAAAGGAAGTGGAGCTTTCCCGATGCATTATATAACCTTGAAATTATCTCCTATTGGATATAGATACAAGTTCTCTGATTACATGCTTTTCTGTAAAATTGGAGCTTATGCAGGTTATACATTCTCTACAATTGAAACGTCACAAAATTCATTCGATTCAAACATCGACATTGGAATGTTGGGAGGAATTGGAATAGAGTATAAAAAGATTGGTATTGGAGTTTCTTATGAACGTGGATTCACAAATGTGTGTAACTCTAATTTGAAGCTTAACAACCAATGTATATTTCTCAATTTGTCATATAGATTGTTTAATTTAAAATGATTCCGAATATGAATAACGAAATAATAACTCGAAGAGATTTCTTCAAAAAAGCAGCTTCGAAAACGCTTCCTATTCTAATTGGTGCCTCTTCTCTTCCGTTGCTTTTCTCATGCAATAAAGACGATGAAGAACTGTTAGAAGCTATAGATCGAGAAGAAGGTGGTGGTAGTAATAACTGTTCAGGTTCTTCTTGTAGCTCCTCATGTAGTAGTGGGTGTAGTAGCAGTTGTTATGGAAGTTGCAGTGGAAGCTCTAGTTCTTCTACCTGTTCAAGTTGTTCAAGCAGCTGCAGTGGTGGATGTAAAGGTGGATGTAAAGGTGGATGTAAAGGTGGATGTAGCACAGGATGTAGCGGACAATGTAAAAATACATCCAAATCTTCCACATGCTCTAGCTGTAGCAATAGTTGTAGTTCCTCTTGTACAGGAGAATGTAAAACGACATGTACAGCAACATGCGCAGATAATTGTAGTAAAAATTGCACAGATGGTTGTAGCACTAGTTGTTATTACGTTTGTAGAGATAGCTGTGATAATACTTGTAGCTCTACATGTATTGGGTTATGTTCGGGACGTTGCTTGGGCACGTGCGAAAGTGCATGTAGAAATGACTGCACATATACATGTTCAAGAAGCTGTTCTGGCGGTTGCCGTGCTGTGAATATTGGCGTAATATAAAACATCGATTATGAGTCAGATTAAAGAACAACAGGAGTCGTGGCAAAATGGGATGGCTAAAAGTATCACTTTTATAGTGACTAAAGATTGCCAACTCGCTTGCAAATACTGCTATTTAGTCGGTAAGAATGAAAAAGAGCGTATGGATTGGTCAGTGGCTAAGAAAGCCATTGACTATATCCTATCGCATGAAATTGATTTCCCGGAGCAATCGGTCACATGGGATTTTATAGGAGGTGAACCATTTTTGGAGATTGACCTTATTGACAAGATTTGCGATTACATCAAAACTGAGATGTATCGGTTAAATCACCATTGGTTCAATTCATATCGGTTTTCATTTTCTACCAATGGTATAAGCTATAATACCGATAAAGTACAGAGTTTTATTCAGAAAAACTTGACACATTTGTCAATTGGAATTACCATTGATGGAACGAAGCGGAAACATGATTTAAATCGTATATGGAAGGGTTCTGGCCCTGAACGAGGTTCTTACGAAGATGTAGTTAAAAACATTTCTTTGTGGCTTGAACAGTTCCCTGGTGCTTCTACAAAGGTAACTATCAGCAGTGCCGACATCCCCTATATAAAGGAAAGTGTAATGCATTTGTACTCTTTGGGAATTCATGAGGTAAATATCAATTGCGTTTTTGAAGATGTATGGCGCGAAGGAGATGATGTACTATTTGAAAATCAACTGATGGAACTTGCTGATGACATTATAGATGGTGGATACTATCAAAATTATGCATGTTCTTTCTTCACAGAAATGATAGGTAAACCTTTAGATTGTAAAATAGACAATCAGAATTGGTGTGGAGCAGGACGAATGTTGTCAATAGATGCGGCCGGTAACTTCTATCCATGCACACGCTTTGCACAATATTCTTTGCGCAACAAGAAGGCTTGGATTATCGGTAATATTCATGATGGAATTGATAAAAACAAATTGCGTCCGTTTTTAGCTCTTGACCGTTGCACACAATCTACTCAAGAATGTATAGACTGCGAGGTAGCAAGCGGTTGTGCCTGGTGTCAAGGAGAAAACTATGATGCTGCCGACACCCCGACTATCTATCAACGCTCAACAGCCATTTGTAAAATGCATAAGGCTCGCGTTCGTGCTAATAATTATTATTGGAATAAGCTCTTTCGCAAAATTGAGCTAGAAGGAAACAATAATGAAGAATAATAAAAACAGTTGATATATGTTGCAGTATTTAGTAATTCTATTGGATGACACCTCTGTCTCTTTTTGTCATTATAGCAATCCTATAAAAGAGCGTAATTTAATACCGCTTGACATATTAAAGAAAGGGATACTTTGGGCTATGAAAGAAAATCTGATGATTCAGTTTGTCTTTCCAAATTACGTATTGCCCGAAGAGTATCTTAAAATGATAGAGACCATTGATCATACTAAAATCAAACCCCTTGAACAAAGTGTTGGTGCAGATGTAATTGTTGCTCAGTCATGGGAGGACTTGGGTAAGGTTCGTAAGGTTCGTACAGACATTCCTGTTGTTTTGCGGACAAGCAAAGAAGACCTGCTTGTCAATTATGAGCAAATCATTCCAAATCTAAAAGATATTGCTCATTTAAATATCGTCATCTCAGATGTCAATAAATTTACAGAGGCGGATTTTGGCAGATATAAAGTAATTCTTGGGAAATTGGCAAAAAACATCAAGGATGAATATAAAAAAGGTAAAGCTGTTCAACTTAATATATTGACAGACCGCATGATGCTCGATAAAATGAACAATTGCAATGCGGGTTACGAGAGCATCACGTTAGCTCCCGATGGGAAGTTTTATATTTGTCCAGCATTCTATTTAGAACCAGACGGCTATACCATTGGAGACATACAAACAGGTCTTGATATAAAAAACCCTCAACTTTATCGCATAGACCATGCTCCCATATGCAAGAATTGTGATGCTTATCAATGCCGCCGTTGTATATGGTTAAATCGTAAAACTACATTGGAAGTTAATACACCAAGCCATGAGCAATGTGTCGTTTCGCACTTAGAACGTAATGCTTCTCAACAGCTACTTGAGTCGTTGAGAGAGTGTGGTAACTTCTTTGAGGGAAGAACTATTAGTACCATTAATTATTTGGATCCATTTAATAACATTAACGAATGATGAAAACGAAATTATTTTTTAAAATTTTTTGCTTAATCTTTGCTTTTGGTTGGCTATGCAGTTGCGACCATGATGACGAAGATTTCTCTTCCAATACAGAGATCAATACATCAAAAGTAAAAGTAAAAAAACCTACCTTTGATAAATATCTCTCAACAACCGACAAGGATGGCTTCTCTATAAGAGTAAGATTCAAAACAGGAGGTGATAAGGAGAGTAATATTTGTGCTACGGTATATTGGAAAGCTTACTCTAAAAAACCTTCAACAAAGCCAACCAAGAAAGATTTGACCAAGATTGAAAGCATGCGTCAATATGGCTCAGCTACATATCACAATACCGGTTCTAAAAAAGGTATGACGGAAAGTATTGTTTTTGACAAATCACATGCCGGATATAGTGGCGGTACATACATATATTATTATGTAGAATGCACAAATAGTGTAGGTAGCGATAAATCCTCGATTAGTTATCAAATTGTAAAACGATGATAAAAATGAAAAAAGTAGTTGGTAAAGTATCTGAGTCTGAGAAGAATGAAATTCAGACTCTTTTCGAACGTCGAAATGGATTAAACGAGTTGGCAAATATCTTAACAGCTGATAATGAGGAATTATATGAACGACTGGTTAAGGACCTTGGAGAAACAAGTGTCAAATTCCAAAAATGGTGGGATGAAATGTCGAGAAAATATCAGTGGGAAAGCATAGATGGTGGAAATTGGGAGATCAATTTTGACACATGCGAAATATATCTAATTAAACCAGAGTAATATGACATTATTATTTATTGGAACAACAGAGTTGCTTCTTATCGGTGGTTTAGCCCTTTTGCTCGTAGGTGGTAAAAAACTGCCAGAAATGATGCGTGGATTAGGTAAAGGTGTGCGTGAATTCAAGGATGGCATGAAAGAACAGCCTGTGGATGACTCTCCAACAGACGAAAAGCAGGAGCAAGATTCAAAACAAGCCAACAAGCCTGATGAGCAAGAGAAATAACTCTTCAAATGAAAGACTCCTAACTTTTGGAGGTCATCTGGAAGTGCTACGCAAACTACTGATACGAATTATAATCGTTGTAGTTTGCGTAGCTGTGGTTGTTTTTTCTTTCAAGGATGTGACATTTTCAATACTATTGGCACCAAGTGAATGGAACTTCATTACTTATCATTGGATTGAAGAATTTATGCATATTTTTAGTTCGGATTTTCATTTCGATAAGTTTCATGTTGATTTGATAGCAACAGACTTATCAAGTCAATTTATGACGCATCTAACAACTGCAATTTATCTTGGCCTTCTATGTGCCTCTCCGTTTATCGTATATGAACTATACAAATTTGCTTCACCTGCCTTGTATGAGAATGAGCGGAAGTATTCTACCAAACTAGTATGTATTGTTTATCTCCTTTTTATTTTGGGAGTCTTAATGTCATACTATGTATTGTTTCCTATATCGTTTCGCTTTTTAGGTACTTATAGCGTAGCAGAAAAGGTTCATAGTACTATTACATTAGATAGTTATATTTCCACTTTCACTACGCTAACACTAATGATGGGGCTTGTTTTCCAATTGCCCGTCATAGCTTATGTGTTGGCTAAAATGAAATTAATAAATGCTGGTATAATGAAGAGATACAGACACTATGCATTTCTTCTTATAATGCTTGTTTCAGCAATAATAACGCCACCAGATGTAATGACTATGATATTAGTCGGCATGCCATTATATTTGCTTTATGAGATTAGTATTAAAATCGTAGAGAGAACGAATAAAGAAAGCTAAAAGGCTTCAAAAGGGCAAATAGATGAAACTTAGTAAGTAAAAATCCGTCAGTGTAATGTTGCACTGGCGGATTCTTTATATACCGCATTAAATTAGCAGACTTGTTATTTTTACAAGAAAGCAAGTCATTGGATCACGGCTCTTTCATTTAAAAATGCTTTGAATTTTCAATATCCATGAGTATTAGTCGGTTAGAAGCAACTCTCAATAACACCCAACAAAGCTGTTTTTATATATTCCACAGATTAGACTTGGGTAAATGCTACGTATTCAAGCAGTTGCTAAACAACACCAAAGTTAAATGAAAGAGCCGTGCCGGCTCCCTCAAATTTGTTTCCCCTTTTTTCCGTAAATTCATACAAAAAAGCGTATCTTTGCGATTGAATACAGGCTACTATGTAGAATTTGTCAAAAAACCAGTAAAATAATTCTGAACAAAAAACTTGAAATTACCGATGAAAAAGACTTTGGCAATAATCCGCCACGACCCGTGGCTTGAACCATATTCCGACGCAATCAACGGTCGGCACGATGAAGCCGTGCGCAAAGAAAAAGAACTCGCCGGCAAAGGAGGCACGCTCGTTGACTTCGCCAACGCGCACAAATATTTCGGACTGCACAAGACGCGCAGCGGATGGGCATTCCGCGAATGGGCGCCCAACGCCACTGCTGTCTACCTTATCGGCTCATTCAACAATTGGACAGAAAAAGCAGAGTTCGCCCTCACCCGCATCGATGGCGGAGTGTGGGAAATCACGCTGCCGAAAGACGTGCTGCGCCACGGCGACCTGTACAAGCTGAAAGTGCATTGGGACGGCGGTTGCGGTGAGCGCATCCCAGCCTACTCCACACGCACCGTACAGGACGAGAAGACCCTGATTTTCTCAGCGCAAGTGTGGCAACCGGCGCGCCCGTACAAATTCAAGGTCGCCGACTTCAAGCCCCAGACCAACCCGCTGCTCATCTACGAATGCCACATCGGCATGGGCGAGGACAAGGAAGGCGTAGGCACCTATGAGGAATTCCGCGTCAACGTGTTGCCGCGCATCGAAAAAGACGGCTATAACGCCATCCAGATTATGGCGATTCAGGAACACCCATACTACGGGTCGTTCGGCTACCACGTGTCGAGCTTCTACGCCGCTTCGAGCCGCTTCGGCACGCCCGACGAGCTGAAACGTCTCATCGATGACGCCCACAGCCGCGGCATTGCCGTGATTATGGACATCGTGCATTCCCACGCCGTAAAAAACGAGGTGGAAGGACTCGGACGCTTCGACGGCAGCTACGACCAATATTTCTACGGCGACTCGCGCCGCGAACATCCAGCATGGGACTCGCTCTGCTTCGACTACGGCAAGAACCAAGTGCTTCACTTCCTGCTGTCGAACTGCAAGTTCTGGCTTGAAGAGTATCATTTCGACGGATTCCGCTTCGACGGTGTCACGTCGATGCTCTACTACAACCACGGACTCGGTCAGGCATTCTCGTCGTATGACGACTACTACAACGGCGGACAGGACACAAACGCAATCACATATCTGACGCTTGCCAACAAACTTATCCACAAAGTCAACCCACACGCCATCACCATTGCTGAGGAAATGAGCGGTATGCCCGGACTCGCCAACAAGGTAAGCGACGGAGGCATCGGCTTCGACTACCGCATGGCGATGGGCATCCCCGATTTCTGGATAAAGACCATAAAAGAGAAAAAAGACGAGGACTGGAAGCCTACAGCCATCTTCTGGGAGCTGACCAACCGCCGCGCCGACGAAAAGACAATCAACTATGCCGAAAGCCACGACCAAGCACTTGTGGGCGACAAGACGATAATCTTCCGTCTTATCGACTCCGACATGTATTGGCACATGATGGTTGACGACCACAACATGAACGTGGACCGCGGCATCGCGCTCCACAAAATGATACGCCTCGTCACGCTCGCCACAATCAACGGCGGCTACCTCAACTTTATGGGCAACGAGTTCGGTCATCCGGAATGGATCGACTTCCCGCGCGAAGGCAACGGCTGGTCGTACAAGTACGCACGCCGCCAATGGAGCCTCGTAGACCGCGAAGACCTGAAATACAAATTCCTCGGCAAGTTTGACGAGGACATAATACACCTTGTCCGCTCAAAGCGCAATTTCCAGGCAACCCCTGTTGAGAAGCTTTGGGACAAGGACGATGACCAAGTGCTGGCGTTCAAGCGCGGCGACCTCGTGTTTGTGTTCAACTTCAACCCGTCGAAATCGTTCTCCGACTATGGCATACTCGCGCCGGAGGGATGCTACAGCCACGTGCTCAACTCCGACCAGGACATCTACGGCGGCTACAACAACATAGACACCACAGTGAAGCACCTGACCATCAGCGACCCCCTGTATCAGCCCCATGGCATCGGATGGCTGAAGCTTTATCTGCCGGCACGCTCCGTGCAGGTGTTGCGCTACAAAAAGTGACAATAACAAGACAATTAATAAGCCCTATTAATTCAAACAACCGCGGCGATTCTCTCTCACAATCTACGCCGCGGTTGTTTTTTTTACTATTTTCAAGATTTTGTCAAAAAAATACATCTATCATTCACACTAAAATACGTAACTTTACCCGCAAACCAAACATTTAATAACTTACGGTATGAAAAAACTACTATCGATCATGGCAATAGGGCTTGCGGCATTGACTGCCAACGCCGGTCCTGGAGTGTTCAACCACCTCGGTTTCGGGGCAGGAATCGGCACAAGCGGCATAACCATTGAAGCCGCCACTCCGATTACCAACTTTGTCAACCTTCGCGCAGGAGTGTCGTGGATGCCGGCAATCACATTCAATGCCGACGCCGACTTCACATACACCGTGATGTCGGAGACACAAACCGGCACCGTCAACCTTAAAGGCGACTTCGGACGCGTGCAGGGGCAAGTTATTTTCAACGTCTACCCAGTACCCAAAGTCCCTGTATACGTTGCCGCAGGCGCTTATTTCGGAGGCGACAAACTGCTCAAGATCACTGGACACAGCTCCGACCTTGCCAATCCAGACGCGCAGGCAGTGATCGGCGACTACAAGATTCCTGCCGACAAAGACGGAAACATCTCAGGTGGTTTCAAGGTAAAGAATTTCCGTCCGTATCTCGGCATCGGATGGGGGCGCATGATTCCGGGCAAGATTGTGAATTTCTCAACCGAACTCGGCGTGCAGTTTGAGGGTACTCCGGAGCTGTATACCGACTATGGCGAAATCGACGAGTCAATCACCGAGGACGACAACACATTCAACAAAGTGGCCAACGCGCTGAAGGTGTATCCGACACTCACATTCCGCATCAACTTCAAGGCATTCTAAAAATGCCACCAACCAGTAACGACAAAGCCACTCAAATTTGAGTGGCTTTGTCGTTACTGGTTGAGTATTTTCTCATATATCGCCCGGCGCTGCGCCATAGATATTGAGATATCGAATTTTTCCGCCATCGCCTTGCAATCCGGCTTCATCCGCCGGCGCAAGTCGGGATCGGCAAGCTTTTGGATGCCATTTTTGAAATCCTCCACACTGAACGGGTTGCAAAGGAATCCCGTCACCCCGTCTTTGAGATATTCGCGGATGCCCTGCACGTCGGAGCCAACCAACGGCACACCTTCGCAAAGCATTTCCAAGCCAGCCATTCCAAGCCCTTCCCTAAGCGACGGCATCACACCTATGTCGGCACAGGCGGCAATAACCTCAGGCATATCGCTGTGGAAACCGATAAACACCGTCTGCACGCCTCCCTTCTCCGAGAGGTCGGCAAGTTCTTGCGCCACAGGGTCGGATGTTGTCTCATGTCCGCAAACCACAAAGACAAATTTGTCCTTGTCAGGAAGTTCGGCGAGAGCCTTGACTATAATCGTCTGATTCTTGTAATGCACCAGTCTGCCCACCGCCAGCACCGCTGTCTTGTCGACAGGCACGCCGCATTTACGGCGAAACTCATCCCTATCTGCCACAACGTTTCTGAAGCGTCGGCAATCAAGCCCCACACCACTTATCTGGAACACATTTCTGCAGTGCGTGGCTTTCATATAACCATAATCCTGACTGTTGACAGTTATTATGGCGTCGCAGAATCTCGATGCGAAACGTTCAACAGTGTTGCATGCAAGAAACAGTTTCCGGGAAGAAATTGGAGAATATGGCAATCCGTGGGTCGTATATATCACCTTCGTGCCCTTTCTTCTATATTTCCGCGCCGCCAACCGGGCGAAAAGCCCGACTGCGGTGGTATGGCAATGCACAAGGCCAAAATGCCTCGACGCCAGCAACTGTTTCAGCTGCTTGTAAAACTTCAGATTGTTTCTCGACAGCATTGAATTGCTGTCCACGCTTGCATCGACAAACGTCACTCCCTTCTCCTGCATTATGCGGAGAGTATGCTCCTCCCGGGCGCTATTGTCGGCCATCGCAAACACACGATAGCCCATCTGATTGAGCATATCAATGTCGCTCCACAGGAAATGGAACATTCCTATGGTATTGGTCACAATCAAAGCGTTTCTCACAGCCATCGCAGAAGCCTTTACTTTGTGCGTCTCACAGAGCGGACAGCACCGCTGGAGCTGCTCGACGACGGTTTTTTCTTCTTTGTGGTCTTCTTTTTCTCCGGTTTCTTCTTCTCGGTCTTCTTTTTCGTTGTCGTAGACTTTTTCTGACGCACCGAGCGTTTGTTTTTCGGAGTTGTCACAGTTGATGTCTCCTCCTCGACCTCATCGGTGTCGCCACCACGCTCAGACACCACCACGTCGTCCGACAACCCCTCAGCCTTTAGGCGCGCCGCCTCTTCAGCCTCCTGCCGCTCAGCAAGCTCCTCACGCGTCGGCACCCACAGATTGCGGTCAAATGCACGCAGACGGTTCTCGATGCTGTCCTGAGCATGCTTCAAGTCGTCGGGGTCAGGAAACATCTGCATCAGCGACAGATTTCGCAAGTTGCGCGTTTTGTAGATGTCGCCCTTATACATTCCAAGCTGGAAATAGTCGTCGTAGTTGTATTTGGCAAGGTTGTTGTCGTCGTCGACAAAGATGCTCTGCTGTGCCAGATATGGGCGCAGTTGGTCAAGTTTCACCCAGAACATAGGATATTTTATAGGCTCGCCGCCATAGTCGTCCACACGGTGGAGCACAGGGCAAAGCGCCTGAATCTGCTTTGTGACACGATTTTCGAGGCTGTTGAACTCATAACGCTCAATTGCATAGAAACTGAGCACCTCGTTTGTAGGCACGTCGCTATCCTCGATGACATATTTCGGATTTTTCTCCGTGCTTCCGCGACCGGTTGTATATATGATATGGAATCTGTCGAGCATCTCACCCACCTTTATTTTATATTGGTCGGTAAACACCTCGCGTCCGTCAAGATACTCGTAGGCCGGCACCTGACCGTTGCACACCACCCTCAGGATGATGCGGAACAGACTCTCCTGCCCGTCGACCGGCTCGTCGGGATAATAGAGCGCAAGGTTTTGAGGCTGCGTCAAGTCGAGTTGACGGTAGATTATGCGTTCCCACATCTTGCTGGCATCGCTCACCTCAGGCTTCTCATAGAAGTCGCGCATACGTTGCGTCACGCCAGCCGCTGTTTCGTCTTTCTTGGTTCTGTCGGTTTTGCGCGTCACCTGTGCCCCAGCCTGCAACGACAGGCCGGCGAGCAAAGCCACTGCAAATATGTATCTCAGTTTTTTCATATCTCAACTTGTTTCGTTGTCAATTTTTAGTTTACAATCACCTCCATCGGCGACAGGTCGCGGACAATGCCGTCAGGGCCCTTCGCACGTATACGCGTGATGTAGAATCGCTTGCCGCGCGAGAGTCGGCGGAAACTTGTCTTCTGACGCTCCGAGAAGCGCGACCCTGCCGATTTCTCCGGCATCGCGTTGCCCATCGAGTCAAACACGATAGTCTCGAAATCCACCACAGAATAGTGCACGTTCAGCAAATCGTCGTCGATAGCAGCATCAAGCCCGTTGGCAGCCAACAAAAGCGATTTTGCAAATGGCTTCGAGCCCTTATAGTGGTTTTCGTTTCCTTTCGAGTCCTTATATGCGATATATGCCGTCGGATCGGGCAGCTTGCGCACACGGAATGTAGACGTAGACACCGTCTGCGAACGGCCTTCGAGAGTGGCTGTCACCGTAATTACGCATTCCGCACCCACACGCGTAGGATGAGCGTTCCAATGGTCGCCGCTGCGCGTCAGCGAACCGTTGGTCATCGTGGCAGACACTGCATTTTGCGCCACGCCAGGCACTGATATGCTTATCGGGTTGTTGATTCCGGCATAAAGCACGTTCATCATCGTCGCCGACACAGTGGCTGTAGGTTCGATTACGGTGTAGTCCGACTGGAACGGATAGCGTGAAGTGGTACCGTCACCGCGGGTCACGTCAAGGTATCCGCTGTAGGTGAACGTACCCGTCTGTCCAGCCATGAACTCGTAAGTCCGGGTGTTGGCAGGCAGCTGGCGGCCATTGACGAATATTGCCGGACGCTGCGTAGTGTCGACCGCAGCAAGCACAATGTCGGCACTGTATTTTCCGCCCCTCATCACGAGTTTCGAGTTAGGAATCACGAATGCGTCAAGTTTGTTTACGCGCACGTCGCCCGCGTCCACACTCGCCACAAGCGTCTGCAAAGCCTCGCCCTCAGCAAAGAGCAGGTCGTTCTGCAGCTTCGACAGCAGCGTGACAGACGCCACGACAGGCATATTCTCAAACATTCCCGACACCCACGGCACTTTTATCATCGAGCCTTTCTGAAGCACCGGCTCCGTTGCCAGCGCCTTCTGAATGGCAGCCTGCTTCTTAGGGTCGGCAATGTAGGCGGCGATATACTTGCGGTATGCCGCCAGCCTACGCTCCAGCTTTGCGCCGTTTCCGTAGGTCACCATCACCTTCGACGAAGCCTCGAGGTTGTCCTGGTTCAGGATGTTGTCCACCTTACCATCCACGCCATCGGCATCGCGCACGATGGCAAGTTTCAGAGAATCGATGTATTTGTAGAGCGACAGCGTCTGCCGGCGCACGTCGGCAGCCTTGTCAAGCCACGGCTTGCCCTTCTGCGGATTCTGCCGTGTGAATTCCTCCAATTGCATATAGAGGGCGGCATTACGGTCGCTGACGTTGCTGTTTGTGCGTTTCAGACCGTCTTCGACAAGCGTGAACCCGTTGAGCACGTCGCTCGACACGTTGAGCGCGAGCATCGCCGTCAGAACGATGTACATCAAGTTGATCATCTTCTGACGCGGGGACATTCTTGCCACATTTCCGTTTGCTCCCATATTGCTTTAAATCCTTTCGCTTTAGTTCTATTGTTCAGTTTCTTCGCCGCCAGCTTTCTGTTCCGGAGCCTCCGCCGGTTTTTCAGGCTCAGCAGGCATCGCAGAGCCCATCGGGCGGTACATGTTGATGGTCATCGCCGTGATCATCTTCTCGTAGACAGAGTTGAGCTGCTGCATGTAGCGCGCCATCTTCTGCGTTTCCTCGCAATAATGGTCGCTCTCAGCCGCAGCCTTGTCATACATGTTGCTTATGTCCTTCAATCCGCGGTTCACACGGTCGATATTGTCAAGCTGCGAAGAAATGCTCTTCAACTGGATTTCATAGATGGTGTTGAGTCCGGCAATGTTGCGGTTGAGGCTTGTCATCTGCTCAACATAGCCAGTCGAGCTTTCCGAGATGTTTTCCGAATTGTCGGTAATCGCCTTGTAACTGTCGAGCAGTACAGTTGAAACGCGGTTGAGCGCCTCCGTTGTCTGACGCAGCTGCTCCATCTGCTCAGAGATGGCGGCAAGCTGGTCGGTGTATTGCTGAGTGACGTTCGTCATGCCCTGCAAGTCGGGAGCGTCGCCGCCAACAACGACAGTTCCAGCCACGCCCGTTGCATTTGCAGTCTCGCCGCCAGCCACCGCACCTCCGCCGATAACGACAGAGCCGTTGACACCGTTTCCGCCCTTGAAATCAGGACGGTCCTCAGGATTCTTGGTGTTGAACACCTCAAACACCTCTTCCCAATGGTATTCGCGTGGCGGACGGTCGAACGCCGTAAGCACGAACATAAGCACCTCCGTACCCATACCGATTGACAACAGCGCGTTTCCACCCGGCAGGTGAAGGATTTTGAAAAGGGCACCCCAAATTACGACAGCGGCACCTATACTGTATGCGAAATTGAAAAAGCGCTGACCTTTTTCTCCAGAAAGAAAGGCCTCGACACCGTTTTTATATCTTTTAATCTTGCCCATGATGCAGCAATATTGTTTTGATTCTTACTTTATTTCTTAACTTTCACTTTTCCCTTTGTGAAGCCAATCTGAGTGCGCACACAACGGAAGCCTATGAATGAATGCTGCTCGTTCTGGTACTCCCAGGCACGCAAGTCAGCACGCACATTGTGGGCAATGTCCTTCCACGATCCGCCACGTATCACCTTGCGTTTCATCCGGTAAGGATCCTCGCCCGCGGCATTGTAGCGGTATTCAGGGTTGATGTCGCTTGTCAGTTTGTCAAGACTTTCGGTAAACGCCGTCGAAGTCCATTCGCTCACGTTGCCCGCCATGTCGTAGAGACCGTTGTCGTTAGGCTCATACGTGCCGCACTTCGATGTTATCAGGTTTCCGTCGCGCACGTAGTTGCCCTCTCCCGGCTTCAGGTTGGCATAGAAGCAGCCGTCGTCGGTCATAGGCATCTCGCCTGCCCACGGATACTTGTTCTCGTTGATACCGGCACGCGCGGCGATTTCCCATTCAGCCTCCGTCGGCAGACGGAACGGCTCGATGTAGACGCCCTGCTTGCCCAGCGAGCGTCGCAGATAGTCGGTGCGCCAATTTGCAAACGCGTTGGCCTGCTCCCACGACACGCCCACTACAGGATAGTCGCTGTAGCCCGGATGCGAGAAATACAGACGCGTGTACGGCTCGTTGTATGCGTTTTCGAAGTCGTTTATCCACACCGTCGTGTCGGGATAAACGTTGATAATATACGTGTTCAGGAAGTCGTAGTCGCTCGACAGACGGCGCGTTATTGTCTCGCGCACGATGTCGCCATTGTCGTTGACATACGCCGTATCCTTGGATATGAACGGGTTTTCTGTCGGCACAGGCACGTCGGTGTTGTAGTTGCGGCGTGTCGGGTCGATGCGGTTCTTGCGCTTCGCCGCCTCGGTGAGATTGTAGGTCTCGTAGCGGTAGTTCATCTGCGAAGCATCGAGTTCGGTCACACCCGTTATAGGATTCAACTTATAGACGCTCTGAATGGCGCGCTGCTCGTCTTCCGTAGGGTTTCTCCACGGAATAGGCTTTTTCCAGTTAAGATAAGGCTTGACAGGGTTTCCTTCCTTGTCTTCCTCGATTTTAAACTCCTCGTCGCCACCGTATGCAGGGTCGGCAAGACGCTCGCGGATAATTGAATCGCGCACCCAGTAGACAAACTGCCGGTATTTGGCATTTGACACCTCCGTCTCGTCCATCCAGAAGGACTCCACCGAAGCGCCGTTAGCCTGCGCCTTGATGTTCCACGTGCTGTCGTCGGCATTCGGGCCGAGCTGCATCGACCCGCGTTCGATAAGCACCATGCCGTAAGGCGTCGGTTCGCCCAGAGCCGAACCTCTGACTCCCGTCACCTCGCCTCCGTCGCCGCCCATCGACGCTTTCGGAGAGAATGCGCAAGAAGTTGCCAACGCCGCCAATGCGATATAAGTTGCTGTTTTCTTCATATTCTTACATTATGCGAATGCTCTTATGCTTGTTTTTATTTTTCCCCGCAAGATTCAGCTTCATGTTGTATCCCACAAGGATTTCGTGGCTTCCGCTGCTTGCCTTCGAGATTGCCGAAAGCGGATAGTCGTAGCTGTAGCCAACGAAAAAGTTCTTATACTCTGCGCCCAGTTGCAGCGAGACGGCGTCGTTGTAGCGATAAGCCACGCCTCCCGAAAGGAACCTGTTGTAGCGCACGCGCGCCGTCACTTCCGCCTGCACCATACTCTTGATGTCGGAACGGAGCAACAAGGACGGTTGTATTTCAAATAACGTATTTTTTATCGGAATATTGCTGCCAGCCATGAAATAAAGCATTCTTCCCGCCTGCGACTCATAGCCTGAATCGTCGCTGCCCTCCTGGGTGTTGAGTTTCACGGTCGGTTGTGTGATATGGGTCATCGACAGTCCAGCCCACAGGATTTTATGGGTGTACCAAACTCCGAAATTCAAGTCGAATGCCGTGCCGTGAAGGTCGTTGGTGGGGATTGCGTTGTCGTTTTTCTCGTGGTAGTCGTCACCGTCGGGGATATACACCTCAGAGCCTTTGAATCCCTGGTCGAAAAGGCCGAGCTGCACACCGATGCTCAGCGTGCCTTTGAAAAGTTTCATCTTGTAGCTTGCCTGCGCGCCGGCGTTCAGGTTGCTGAACAAGCCGAGGCTTTCCTGCTGCACCATCACGCCCACGCCGATGCGCTTGCCGAAAAGCTTCACGGGCATATCGGCGCCTGCAAGAAATGCCTTTGGAGCTTTGGGGATGCCTATCCATTGCAGACGCGTTCCGCCGCCGATGTGCAGATAGTCGGTCGTGCCTGTGGCGGCAGGGTTGTAGTATGCCGGCATTGCCCAATACTGCGACAACTGCGTGTCGAACTGCGCCGACACCGACAAGACGGTCAGCAGCGCGGCGAGCGTTGCCAGCAGTCGGCGATATGTATTGTCAAGTTTCTTCAATTTTCTGTCATTCAAAATAGAACGTAAACACCACCATGTTTGATGTCACTTTGTCGAGCGACTTGGTGAATTTCTGCTTGTCGATGTCGTCGACAAGGTCGGGGCGGTCTTTTTTCAGTATATTTTTAAGCCCGAAACAGAACTTAACCTCCGGCACGAACTTGAAAAACGGCACATACACGTCAAGTCCGAAACCGAGGGTAAGATAAATGTCGGTGTTGCTCAGCTGCAGCAGCTCGCCGTCCTTGCGCTTCGACACGTCGAAAGCCGCCATTGCGCCAGCCGTGACGTAAGGGCGCAGATTGTGATAGCGTTTGGCCGACATTTTCACATCGACCGGCACCACGACGCTGCTGTTTTTCAGATTCTGCTTCTCAAGCTCGCCGGTGCTTGACTCGCGGAATGTCACGGTCTTGCTTCCGAAATACATTCCCGGCGACAGTCTGAGATTGAAATGCTCGGCAAGCCGCAAGTCGCCCATAATGTTGACGCAAAAGCCCGGAGCAAGCTCAGCCACTTCCGGATACCACGTCTCTCCGCTCTCGGTGACAAAACCGTTGCGCGTCATGCCAAGACTTTGATTGTGGAAACCCACAGAGAATCCGTAATGCAGACGTTTCATATCTGCATACGGACGGTTGAGTATCTTGTCGTTGTCCTGCGCCCGCAGAACGGGCACGGAGACAAACAAGACAGCAGTCATTATTAACAATCTCAGCATTTTCATATACCGAATAAACGCAAAATAGACGCCGTTATTGCAAACGCCGCGAAAAATCGCTAATTTTGAAGCCTATCTATTGACTAAGGCTACGATTATGAAAGATAACGACTGGAAACAACGTCTGAACATTGTCTATTCGACAAATCCCGATATGCAGTACGAAACCGACGACGTGGAGGAAGAAGAGACTCTGCCGCCTTCGAAACAGAAACTGCGCATAATGCTCGACAAGCGCAACCGCAAGGGCAAGGAGGTGACGCTGGTCACCGGCTTTGTGGGGTCGGACGACGACCTCAAGGATTTGGCGCGCTCGCTAAAGACAAAATGCGGCGTGGGAGGCTCTGCCCGCGGGGGCGAGATCCTGATACAGGGCGACTTCAGGCAGCGGGTCAAAGACCTACTCTCTGCCGAAGGCTACAACGCCAAAATCATCTAACCGCAAACTCCTGAATTATGATTATAATCAACAAAGCATCGGCTGGTTCCGGCAAGACATACACTCTCGTAAAGGAGTATCTGATAATGCTGCTCGGCAAGAAGACCGAGGGCGGAAACTACATCCTCGACAAGCATCCCAACGACAACCACCGCTACATCCTCGCCATCACGTTTACAAACAAAGCGACGGAGGAGATGAAGAGCCGCATTGTCGAAACGCTCGATGTGCTTGCGTCAAATCCCGACGAAAGCCCTTACATCACCGATTTGACCACGATGTTAGGAGCATCGAAGGATGACATCAGCAAGAGTGCGGGAATTGCCGAACGCCAGATGCTTGAAGATTACACCAATTTCAATGTGTGCACAATCGACACTTTTTTCCAGAAGATTCTGCGCACGTTTGCCTACGAGGTCAATCTGTCGAGCAACTACGGAGTGGAACTCAACGACGAATATGTTGTGGAGCTTGGCGTGAACAACCTGAAAACGAGATTGCACGACGAATCAGGCAAAAAAAACAAGAGCCTCAGCCATTGGCTGTGGATGTTTGTGCAGGATTCCATGAAGAACGGTAGTTCGTGGGACGTGTTCTATAAACCCAAAAGCAAGAAAACGGTCGACAATTCGCTGTATAATTTTGCAAAGGTGCTGACAAATGAGGTGGTGAAAAAAAACAGCAAGCAGCTGTTTGACTTTCTCGCCGACCCGAAAAACATCCAGGCGTTCAACGTGGCGCTGAACAGCGGCATCACCAATCTGATTTCAGAAGTAAAGGAATGCGTGGATGAGATTTTCAAAATGCTGGAAGGTCCAGACATAAAAGCCAACAAAAACTTCACCAATTTCCTTGATTCCCTGAACAACTCCGCCAATCCGTTCCTGATAAAAGATTTAGACAAAAAAGTCGAAAAAAAAATCGCCGACAAATCTTTCGTCAACAAAAATAGCGCAAGTGTAAACGACATCGCCATTTGCGACTGCTTGACTCAAATACTGGATAACAACACGGTGTATGCCTCGTACAAAAAGATTCTTGACCTCACCTACCAGCTCGGTCTGCTGGGCGACATCAACGCCAGCATGCAGGATTTCACCAACGAGAACAACACAATATTGCTCTCCGGCACAAACGACATCGTGAAGCGCATCATCGATGGGTGTGAGACGCCTTTCATCTATGAGCGCATCGGCATGTATCTGCACAATTTCCTGCTCGACGAGTTTCAGGACACGTCGAGGATGCAGTGGGAAAATTTGCTGCCGCTTGTCAGAAACGGTCTGGCAAACGGCCACGACAGTCTGATTATCGGAGATGTGAAGCAAAGCATATACCGCTTCCGCAACTCCGACCCGCAACTGCTCCACTCGCAGCTGAAGGTCGACTTCAGCAACGACAGCATTAAATACAACGAGGGACGCAGCATCAATTGGCGCAGCGCGCGCAACATAGTCCATTGGAACAACGCGTTTTTCCGATTCCTGTCGATGGCTCTCAACATGGATGAGTTCTACGCCGACGTGGAGCAGGAGGTGTCGCCTAAAAACGAGAAACTGCCCGGACATGTCGTTGTGGCAAGGAGGGAGATTCCCGACAAGAAAAAGAACACCGACGGCAGCAATGACTGTGAAATTAAAAACGACGATAACAGCAACGACAATGATTCGAATTTCAAAGAGTGGGCTATAGAAAAGATGATTGTCGACCTGCAATCGCTGCTCGCCCGCGGCTTCAAGCAGAAAGACATCGCCGTGCTGTCAAACACCAACCGTGAGGGTCAGCTTGCCATCAGCCGCATCATGAAATGGAACATCGAGAATCCCGACAAACAGATGAAAGTGGTGTCGGAAGAGTCGCTGCTTGTCATCTCGTCGCCGGCGGTGAGAATTGTGGTCAACATCCTGAAGATGCTCGACCGGTGCGAGGCGCACAACGAGGACGGACGCGAGATGCCTATGGTGTTGAGACGATTCGAGGCAAACCGCAGCGAGGGTATGGACACTTCGGAGGCTTTTGAAGACGCTATCGTCAGCAAAGACGAGGATATAGCCGACTATATCGACCGCTTATACGAAACGTCGAAATCGGCGTGTCTCGACAGTGTGGTCGAACAAATCATCAAAAGCCAGCTTTCGAAACAGATGACTGAGGAAAACACTCCGTATCTGCTTGCCTTCCTCGACAGCGTGGTCGACTTTATGAGCCGCTACGGGTCAAACATCCATCATTTTCTGAAATGGTGGGACAAGGTTGGTCCGGGCTTGTCGATTTCCTCGCCCGACAACATCGATGCCATCCGCGTAATCACAATCCACAAATCCAAAGGTCTGCAATTCCCTTGTGTGCTGATTCCAATGTTCGACTGGAATTTCGACCAATCGTCAATTGAATGGATTGAGACCGCCGGATTCAAGGACAAACTGCCGAAAGGCGTGGCGATTCCGCCTATCGTGCCCGTGAAACGCGATAATAAAAGAACCTTATTCGACAAAGAATTCAAAAAAATTGCGCGCAGCAACATAATGGACTCCCTCAACAAAACGTATGTGGCTTGCACGCGCGCGCAATACGAACTTATTATATATACCGAAAACAATAAAGAATTGGGCTTGCAGCTGTCGCAATTTCTGGAAACGTGCCGCAACAACAATAACGGCATTGCGCCGACGCCGACCGAGAATTGCGACCCTGATGTGGTTTACGAGCTCGGCAAACCAATGCTGCGCAGCGACATCCCTGCCCTCAACAGCGACGACAACGCGCTTCCCGACAATGTGGAGAGCCGGATAATGCCTCCCTACTCTGTGGTTTCCGACGTGGACAGGTGGAAACTGACGTCGCCCGACATCATCATCGACGTGCGCGGCACGACACGATGGGTTGGCGAGATGCTCCACAAAGTGATGGAGAGGGTGCGCACACCAAAAAATCTCAAAAAGGCATTCGGCCGCGCATTGCACCGCGGCATGATAACTGAAGAGGAGCACGATGAGTATCTGGCTCTGCTCAGCAAGCGGCTCGCCGACCCGCGGGTGGCTGATTGGTTTGCCAACGACAACCGCCTGATGCTCGAACGGTCGGTAACCATTGGCGGAAATGGGCAGAAACGCCCCGACCGAGTAGTGATGAAACCGAACGGCGAAATCATTATTGTCGATTACAAGTTTGGCGACCGTAGTGATGACAACGATACCAAATACAAGCGCCAGGTGGCTGGCTACAAAAGGGCGGTCTGCGACGCACTGGGATGCCGACCAGGCTGTGTGTCAGGCTATGTATGGTATATCCACTCGGGCGACATATTAGCCGTATAACTTACCAAAAGCTTACATTTTCGAGCCGTTGCAATCGTAAAAAACGATTGCAACGGCTCTTGTTCTATAAGAATTTGCGATAACCATTATCGTTAGAATCATCGACCAACGCTTTACGAAGGATTGCGCAGGCAGTAATTTTGCAATCGAAAAAAAATGATACAGCGACTATAAGAACAACGACTATGCAAGTAACAACAACATTTCTTTGGATTGCCATCGTGGGCGCAATCATTCTGGCTTTCGCCTTCCACGCCATCTACAAATTCAACCGCGCCACGGGCAACAACCATGTGTTTGGCATGGACCATGATGAAATTTACTACCATGACAACGACATTGAAGATGACGAAGACTGATTCAGACGCATTGCACGAACATCTGAAAAGCGTATGTCTTTTCTTTGCCGACTATGCGGCAAACCTGCTGGCCTGCGGCGCCACAAGTATGCGCACACAGCGCAACGTGGCGCGAATGGCGGCGAAATGGAATGTGTCGGCGCAGATGATAATCCTGCCAAACACGGTCGACATGTGCGTCTGGGACGCCGATGGAGAGCATTCCTACAAGCAGACGGTCAGCGTGCCACACAAGCCCATAAGCTTTGCAATCAACACCAAACTGAGCAACTTGAGCTGGCTTGTGGTGGAAAACTCTCTGCCATCTTTCGACGACGCCCGCAAGGCATACCAAAAGATTATCGACACAACACGCCCCGTCAACAAATGGCTGGTGATGATTCTGGTGATGTTTGCCAACGCTTCATTCTGCCGACTTTTCGGTGGCGACTTCCAGTCAATGGGCATAGTGGCTCTCGCAACGCTGGTGGGATATTATCTGAAAATCATTATGCTTGACGCGCATGCCGATATGAGAATCGTGTTTATCTGCTGCTCGTTTGTGTCTGCCGTGATAGGCACGGCTGGCTACGTGTTCGGCATAGGCTCAACGCCCGAGCTGGCTCTCGGAGCAAGCGTGCTCTACCTGATTCCGGGAATCCCCTACATCAACTCGGTGAGCGACATGATCGACAACCACCATCTTTGCGCGTTTGCGCGATTTGTGAACGCCGTAATCCTGACCGTGTGTATCGCAATCGGCCTGACTGGCGGATTCTTAATAATGAATATTAGATTGTTTTAGACTACTTTTGTTTCCAATGGAGATTTTTTTAGCAATTCTTCAAGACGCTTTTTTTGCAGCGGTGGCGGCGATTGGCTTCGCAAGCATCAGCAATCCACCACGGTCGGCTTTCAAATATTGTGCGCTGATAGCCGCCGTGGGCCACGCCACGCGCTTTTGTCTCATGAATCTTGCCGGATGGCAGATTATTCCGGCAAGCATCATTGCGGCTCTGCTTATCGGCGCTCTTGCCGTCTATCTGTCGCACTACGCCAAGTGTCCGCCCGAGACGTTTTCGTTTCCGTCGCTGCTGCCGATGATTCCGGGTATGTATGCCTACCGCACGTTTCAGGCTATGTTTCTGTGCATGACAAACACGCTCGACGAGCAGGCGTTCAACCATTATGCATATCTGCTTGAGTTCAACGGTCTGGTGACGGTGTGTGTGGTCGGAGGAATGGTAATCGGTCAGATTCTGCCGATGCTGGCGATGAAACGACTTTCATTCAGCGCGACAAAATAATTTCGATTCAATCAATCTCGTTTATATAATATCGGCTGCATCTCGGCATAACATTTTCAAACAAGTTTGAATGTTCTGCACTCGATTTGCACTATCTTTGCCCTATGGAATTAAGACAACTGAAATATTTCGTCAAAACTGCCGAACTGCTCAACTTTTCTGAGGCAGCGCGCAACCTTTACATCACGCAAAGTACGCTTTCTCAACAGATAAAGCAACTTGAGGCGGAACTCGGAACGCAACTGTTCGAGCGAAACACCCACGGGGTAGTGCTGACCGAAAGCGGCGAGGAACTGCTGCCGTATGCGCGAAAGACGCTCCACACCGCCGACAGCTGCGTGGAGCATATCCGCGACATAAAGAATGTGGTCACCGGTTCGCTAAACATCGGCGTGACATACACGTTCTCGCCTATCCTCACCGAAACGCTGCTGTCGTTTATGAAGCTGTACCCGAACGTGAAACTCAACATCTTCTACAAGACGATGGAGGAACTGATGGCGATGCTCGACAAGCGCGACCTCGACTTTGTGCTGGCTTTCAAGCCTACGGGGACGGCGCAATATGCGCGCATATCGTCACACATCCTTTTCGACAACCATTTGGTGGCAATCGTGTCGGAAAGCCATCCGCTGGCAAAGAGGCAGAAGGTGACGCTCGATGAACTGCAGGGCTACGATTTCGCTCTACCGAGCAAGGGATTGCAGGCGCGAAATGCCTTCGACTCAATGGTGGAAGGCAAGGCATACCGCTTCAACACTCGCATTGAGCTGAACGAGGTCAACATCCTGCTGAAGCTGGTGAGGGAGAGCAATTTGGTGACAATCGTGTCGGAAGCCACAATCTACGGCGTGGAGGGAATCCATGCGGTGAGACTCGACGTGCCGGGCAACACCTACGAGATGGAGGGTTGCATACACGTGCTGAAGGATTCATACCAGAAAAGCAGTGCCAAGAAGTTTGTGCAACTGCTCAGCGAGTCTGATTCCATCAAGGAACGTGCGTTCAACTGGCTGTCGTCGGGATTTATGGAATAGACAATTATTCATCCATCTATTTTTAAGAATCAGCCCCCGGAGCATCCGTGCTTCGGGGGCTGAATATTATCGTATATGTGTCTATGCTACTTCTTCACCACGCGGCTCACCGTTGTGCCTGCCGCTGTAGCCACTTTGAGCATATAGATGCCCGGTGCGCATTGGCTCAGGTCGATTCCCGACTCGCCTTCCGAACGAGCGGCAAGGCGTCCGTCGGCGGCATACGCCTCTACCGAGATTACTTCGTCGGCTGCGTTTACGTTGACAAATCCCTCGGTCGGGTTCGGATAGACGCTTACGGCTGCCGATGTCTCGACATTGTCGACGCCTGCCTCGCCTGCCACAAACTCAAACGGCTGTGCGTCGGCTATCGCGAAGTCGGTGGAGCCGTTGTTGAAGCTTACCACGTTGAACGAGTATTTACGTCCCTGCTTAACCGAGGCTTTCATCATTGTCATTGTCACGATAAGATCGACTTTGTCTTTGTCGCCAAGCGACACCGCCGGTTTTGTTGTCGTAAGCACTGTGCCGGCCTCCACGTCGCGCAACTCGCAAAGAAGATTGCCTTTCACGTTCACTTTGGTCTTGTTGCTGATGGAAACCGAGAACTTCACTTTGTCACCCGGGTTGATAGGATTTTTGTCGGCTGTTATAGGTGCGGCGAGCGCAAGGTCAACCGACTCGCCGAAGGTGATGTCGTTGCCTTTCACGTTCATTATCGTTGCATCGTCGTAGTACATGCGAATCCAATCGTTTAATCTGTCCGCCTCGCGCGACACTGCCCATATCGTGTATTTGCCGTCAGGAAGGTTGTTCAGCTGTTCGTCAAACGAATACATCAGGTTGGAGCTAATCATGTTGCCTGCCGGAATCTCGGCATTCTTTATCGTCGAGAATGCCACGCAATTGAAGTCCTCGTCGTAGATGGCCACCGAAATGCCGCCATTAAAGTCGTGGACTGTAGACATATTTGCTATACACTTGACATTGACGTCAAGCTGCTCGCCTTTCTTCAACGAGCTTTGCACTGGCTTTACTTGTCCGTCATAGCCAAACATGTTGTAGATCATCAGCGGCATGTGCCCGCTGTCGCCTGTCATTGTCTCGTCTTTGACCACTGAGCCGACGCTCTGCATTGTGTTGAAGCCGCCCGAACCGCCACCGGTGCCGAGTGCTGATGGATTCATGGCGTCAACATCGAAATATCCGTCAGAAACGCCGCCCCATCCCCAGTTGATGTGGAAAAAGTTGTTTGTGTCATATCCGTCGGCTACGAAGCAGTGGCCGCCAGCCGATCCCTGACCGGAGAAAAGCAACGGATGCGAGGCGTCGAGTTCTTTTTTGACTACTTCCACAAATGCCGCCTTGTCGTACTGCGCACGATAGTGAATCTGGCAGTTGTAGCCGAAGCGGCTGAGGGCATACGGGATGTCGGCATCCTGCGCGCCGCTGGCACTGGAGGCGTAGTCCATATTCACCGCCGCACCCAGGTCGAAACACAGTTTTGCCACTGCGTTGGCCTGTTCGTCGGTGTAGGCGAGTGTCGACACATAGGAGTCGAGCATCTTGTCCCAGTCATATTCCGACTTTGAGAAGTCAACCTGCACGCGTGTGCCGTTGGTGCAACGGTAGGATGTGCTAAATGCCTGTGGCTTCAACGGCCATTTCCAGTAGTCGCACACCTGTGCCATCGCTGTTGCCACGCATCCCACAACCGAACGTTTCTTGGTGGTGATGTCGACAGGACAAAGATTGTTGTAAGGCTCAGACTGGTCCCAATGCGCCTTGACCAATGGCTCTACCACGGGCGCTGCGCCGTCGGTCAATGTCTGATGGTTGGCTGCCGCTTCGCCGCTCTGCACCCGTGCCACATAGTCGGCATAACCGTCGAGAAACGCCTGCAGCTGCACCGGCATGTTGGATGTGTCGATGCTGCCGGTTTTTGAGTAGCCCACAAGTTCGGTCAACTGGTCGTCGCCGGCTACAATTACAAAACCTTTGCCGTCGGCTGAATTGAAAATGTAGTACGGAGCGTCGCTGCCGCCGTATGATTTGTCAACTGCGCGGACAAGCTTCTGCGGACCGCTGACAGTCACATATTTCGAAGCCACTCCAAGGGCTTGCGACTGACTGATTTGCGCCGCCTGGATGCTGCCAAAAGCGAGACCGAGCAGCATCAAAGTCGAGATTTTCTTCATTATGTTGCGATTATTTATATTTTAGGCTACAAAAGTAGTGCTTTTTTCTTACTTCCGCCACGTTTCTTCCTGTCTTTAAGTTTTCTTCAACAATCGCAACACGTCCTTAAACGACGGCAGGCGTCTCCCTTAATGGGAAACGCCTGTCGTCGTTTTGCTTTTCCTGTGAGGATTAAGCCTCGTGGATAGCGTCGCTTGGGCAGTTTTCTGCGCAAGTACCGCAGCTGATGCAAGTGTCTGGATCGATTTTATAGATATCGCCCTCTGAGATTGCCTCTACTGGGCATGCTGCTGCACATGTACCGCAAGCTACACAGTTGTCATTGATTACGTAAGCCATTTTTGTAAGTTTTATTTATTTGTTTATAATTGCTGTATGCAAAGATAATGCAATTCGTGTGGATTTGTTGCGATGTTTCATCCTTTTCTTCTTTTCAATATTATATCACACTATATTTCAGCAACTTATATTTCGTTATTTGGACTAATTGCAATTTATTCGTATTTTTGCACCATAATTTATAGTCAAAAGCAATGAGTCCACTGTTTTCCATCATAACCATCACGTTCAACGCCGAGCAGGTGTTGCCGCCGACGCTCGAGAGTGTAAAGCGTCAGTCGTTTACCAACTTTGAGCATCTTGTGGTCGACGGAGCGTCGACCGACGGCACGGTCGAGATTGCGGAGCGGAGCGGAATAAAGGGGATTAGCGTGGTGTCGGAGCCCGACCGGGGGCTTTACGACGCTATGAATAAGGGCATCCGCCGCGCCAAGGGTGAATATCTGATTTTCCTCAATGCCGGCGACGCTTTCCATGCGCCGTCGTCGCTGCAGGAGATTGCCGATGCCATAGAGCAAGGCGCACAGCCCGACATAGTTTACGGGCAGACGCAGATTGTCGACGCCGACCGCAATTTTGTGGCGATGCGCCATCTGACGGCGCCGGAGCATCTGACGTTCGACAGCTTCAAGCACGGCATGCTGGTGTGCCATCAGGCGTTTGTGGTGCGCCGCGCACTGGCGGAGCCTTACGACCTGCGCTACCGCTTCTCTGCCGACTACGAATGGTGTCTGCGCTGCTTGAAAAAAGCGAAGCGCTGCGCCTATACAGGCACAACGCTTATCGATTATCTTGCTGATGGGCTGACCGACAAAAACCACAAGGCGTCGCTGCGCGAGCGCTACGACATCATGTGCCAATACTACGGCACGCTGCCCACCATCGTGCGCCACATCGGGTTCTTTGCCCGCAATCTGAAGCGCAAACTGTTGAAATAGCGGCTATTTCCTCACTTTCAGCCATCCCGTCGTGTCGCTTTCCACAACGCGGCGGTAATAGTTTTCGTTATATCCCGGCGACAATGGCGCCACGGGATAGCCGTCGGCTGTACGCTCAAACTTGCCGTCCTTTTCTTTCTTGATTCGGCCGTCGAGGTATTTAACGAGCAGATACTCGCCGAGTTTGCGGTAGCTGTCGGTTGCCGACATGGCGCAGCTGTCGCTGTAGGCGGTGAGCATCTCTACTGCCTTGGCTGGGTTTTCCTTGTATGCCTCGAGGGCGCGTGCCTCAATCTGTGGTGCGGCTGCCTCGTAACTGTCTTCTATGCGTTTCTGCACGGCGCGCACGTCGGGATACATCTGCGAATAGCGCGAATAAACTTGGTTGGCTACCCAGTTGTTGACCCAGAACGCCGAGGTCCACGAAAAGTTGTAGAAGTCGCCGTTGCCCTGACGGAAGCATTCAGGCACTTGCGTAAGGCAGCAATACATCGGGTTGTAGACCGACAGCGACGAGTCGTCGACGCCAAACCACAGCACGCCGCCCACGGCGTCGGGCAGCCACGAGCGCATCTGTGCCACGAGGGTGAAACCGGTCTGCTGTGTGGCTATCGGACGTTCGTGCATATATTCCACCGAATCCTGTGTCCACGTGAGCGGCGCATAGCGCACGGGCGAGTCCCAGTCGCCGGCGCCCGGCTCCTTGCGCATATCCATCGGAGTGCCGTCAAAATGGTCGCGCATCATTTCCTGAAGGTCTCTGACGCTGAGTTTCTTCGTCGGCTTCACGTAGAGTGGAAGCGCGTCGCCTTTCATCTCTGTTACCCACGGCAGATAGCGGTCCATACCGTCGGCAAAGCGGTTGAAGTAAGCCCACACGCGGCCGTCGCATCCGCGATACGCCAGATAGTCGCTGACGGCGTATGCCTGGCAGAAGCTGAAGTCCTCGTCTTTGCCCTTGAACCAGCCTTTGCGGCGTGCATACTTGACTACGTCTTTGGAGTAGAGGCAGTTTTGCTTGTCGCCAAACGGGATGCGGTGTATGCGCGACTGGTTGGCGTGGCCGCTGATGCAGTCGTCGGGGATGCGGATGGCTGCCCAAACGGCGCCTTTCTCATCCATGCCTTTCGACACCATCTCGAGCACCCACACTTCGTTGGGGTCGGCTATCGAGAACGACTCTCCGCCGCTGTAGTAGCCGTAGCGCTCCACGAGCGACGTCATCACGTGGATTGCCTCGCGGGCGGTGCGCGCGCGCTGCAGCGTGACGTAGATAAGCGAGCCGTAGTCCATTATGGCGGTGGTGTCTGCAAGCTCGGGGCGGCAATCGAATGTGGTCTCGGTTATTGCCAGCTGATGCTCGTTCATGTTGCCCACGG
>ENA-ORUX01000077-ORUX01000077.1-human-gut-metagenome-genome-assembly--contig:-NODE-77-length-92011-cov-16.289051_pt1 | contig 92011 bp, 76 predicted proteins | sample MGYA00242087_ERZ509225 | MGnify/ENA primary metagenome ERZ509225 (study PRJEB26280, sample SAMEA2338864) | human gut metagenome | biome: human gut; feature: human-associated habitat; material: faeces... | reverse complement strand
CTGGGCTTCGCCCAGCGCTCCGCTCCCCGGTGGGAGAGGAGGTTGCACGCCCACTGGTCGGACTTTTTGCGCGTCGGCTATTCACACTATCCAAACTATTAATTACTATATTTCGTACATTATTAAGTAAACTATTATCTGTAATTGTATCTATACCAATAACAGAAAGAATTGCATCAATAATTTTATCCCAAAGACTTTTATGTTTTTTAATCTTCGGAGCTTCTTCTACAATAATCCTATTTGCCAAATTAGCAAACTGTTTATTTGTAAAAGCATAAGTAACTATTTCAGCAGGAGTTTCACTTAATATTTTAAGATATGTACGAAGATAACCAAGTTCAAGTTCAGTTAAATCGCTCTTATATTTAGCATTAAATTCTTTAGAATCAACTTTAAATGCAGTATCATTAATATCGCTAATTAATGTAGCAAGTTTATCGTATAATTCTTTAGAATTAGTTTGTTGTTCAAAATACTTATGAAGAGATTCATGAGTAATATTAACACCTAAATCAGTAGCAGTAAAATCACGTTTAGTAAGTTTATTACTATTGATAACGATAGTTTCAGTACCTTTATCATATTGAGCAATTATGAAATCTTGTTTACTCGATAGTTTCTTAATACTTAAATTAGTTTTACCATCAGTATAAATTCTATCATATAATTCAGCGATTCTGTTAGCAACATCTTCAGATACAAAATCAGGTATAACACCTAATACTCTAAGACCTGCTACTTTATCATCTGTAATATTAATAAGTTTTTGATACCAGTTTGTTTTAGTATCACTTGTCATTGAACTTAATGTTGTAATTGCTTTAACAGCAAATTCTTTCGTCATATCTTCTGATTCTCGAATAGGATTATCAGAACTTTCAGATTTAAGTTCAAAGAACATTGCAGGTTGAATAGAATCAATAGTATAATTGGTAACAACATTACCATTGGTATCTCTAATTCCAATAACACTTGTTGTTAAAGCGCCGGTGTCAAGAATAAAATCTTGCATCGAATCAAATGTTGAAGAAACAGATTTATCAACGATACCTTGTTGTTTAGCCCAATCAAGTATTTTAGATTTATATTGACCTTTAACTGCTGCGTAACCATCATCTGTTTTAACACCGTAAGTATAATGGTCGCCTTGCAATGCAGTAGTAACACTACGTTGCATATTACCATACAGTTTACGGAACAGATTATGATTAAGTAAATCAGTTAAATCTTTACCAGTAATACCTCTTGCTTGCAAATCAATTACAGCGTAAGTTCCTTTATTAGATTTACTCTTTTCAATAATACCATTTAATTGAGCAAGTTCTCGTGCTGTAAAAGGACTCTTAGCAATACGAACTTTTGAAGTAGTTCTATTAACTGGAATTACTCTACGACTTAATCGAAGTTTAACAGGAGTAAATTTATCACCAGATTTAGTATATTCAATACTAATTCTATTGATATAACTTATTCCATTTCCAAGTATATTCTTTTTACGAACAACTGTTTGGAAATCTAAATGTTTAATATAACGAGTTTTTCCAGTAGCAGGGTCTGTATTTTCGTAAAGAGAACTAATATTAAACCATTCAGCTCCCGGAACTCCACGATTATAACTTGTAATGATAGCTTCTGATAAAGGAGCTAATCGACTACGAATATTAGCATTATGAGCTTTAGTTCGAGTCTTATTAGTATCATCTACAAGAGTATACAGACCAGATTTAGCATCAGTTGGAAGAGATGTAAACGTAGCATCTGAAATAATATCACTCATAGTTTGAGTAACAAATTCCATAGCAGCTATATTAAACGGTGTATCTGCAACATCACTTGCTAAATTACCGCGATGTAACGGAACATAACTTTTTCCATTTTCACCAGCGTTAGCCTGAATTTCTGCATACATTTGGAAATGCCTATCAGATGAAGTAATTTTATCTTCAACAATAGGATTATTAAATGCACTGTCAGTAGTAAGTGATGAAACTAACATTAAACCATCAGCGTCAGGCTGACGTTGAATAATATTAACAGCAGGTTTACCATTAACTGTAACAGTACGTTGCATCTCTTCATTTACATTAGCTCGATAACCACTTGAATCGGCAAATGTAATAGGAGATTTATTAATACCTTTTAATACTAAAATTGCAGAACCTTTTTCTTTAATTTCAGTAATAAGTTTTTGACTTTGAATGAAGTCATTTCCAAGTTTAGTATTTAGATTCTGATAAGCGTTCTTGATTCTAAGTCCATAACGAACATAATCATTAAGATTTTTAAGTCTTACATTATAGAACATAGGACTAATAAGATAATAAACCTTATTTAAATCAAGAGCTTCAATATCAAACGCTTCAGGACTAACACCTTCGACTTCGGTATTATATTGGATAGCTCCAATAAAAGCATTGATTATTTCAGAATGTTCAGTTTTTGATGTATTACCATATTTATCTAATTCTTTAATAATTGATTTCAGTTTTGAAACAACTAAATCAGAAGTTTGTTGTTCACGAGTTAAGGCTTCAGTATATACTTTATAAAACTCCTTTGTTAAGTTAAATATTGTATCACTTCCACCAGCTTTTCTGATAATAGTATCTACAAATTTAGATGTTCCATAAGAATTACCAAAAGCAGAATCATATTGATTAACTCCACTTTCATCAATTCTACCTAATTGGATTCCATGATAAGTTTCACTATCACCTAAACCAATTCGTTCAATTAATAGTTTCTTACCATTTACATCTAAATTAACATCGACATTACCATCTTTATAAGTAACTTCAAATTCCTGACCTTCGTGTAAAGTTCTTAAAGCATCAAATAATTCAGTAGCCTTGAATTTAACACCATTAACTGTAATGTTGTTTTTAATAACACGAGTTTTAGGATTATAATATTCAGGACTTGTGATAATCTTATAAACTTCAGGTGTAAGACGACGTAAACCTTTGAAACCATTAGTTTCAAATTCACGTTGAATATGAGTTTTGAAGAAATCACTTAAAAACTTACCACGAAGATTTAAGTTACTATCAAGATAAGCACCATCTGTTGTTTGAATCGGATTAGCAATTCGTTTATTAATAATATCAAACAAACGTTTAAGAGCATCAAGTTGTTCTTGTGGAACACCATTCTTACTCATTTGTTGATATATTGTATTAACATTTACATCATTTTTAAAATATTTAAGTGCATACCAGATAGGTTCATAATATTTGATAACATCATTACGACCATCTGTTTGCTGATATATAGAATCAAGAATATCTTCGTAAGTATAAACGTGATTATCAGTAAATATCTGACGACCATCAAGTTTTACAATAGTACTTTCAATAGCATCGAGAGCATTACGCATTGAATCACTAATGTAATAACGATAGTCATTAGTATTAAATTCATCTCTCGATTCAGTATCATCTATAAAGTCAGAAACACTGTTAGCAAGTACATCAAGACTATTAAGAATAGATACATCATCGTTTAATTCAGTACCACTTTCAAAATTATAATATCTCGAAAGAATAGAATAAGCCATTCGAGCATTTCTTAATAAATCAAGAACATTACTTTGACGAACAGCTGTAATAACATCTACTCCAGTAAGATTCAAAGCATCAACATCAGATACCAAATAAGGTTGAATTGATTGAGCTAATGTATGAAGTCTTGTACGAGCAGGAAGATTAGGGATAGCACCATAATCTAAAAACTCTTTTGCTAAATTATTTACGGCAGTAGCAAATTCCATAATTTTAGAAGTTTGACTACCAAAGCCATCATCATTTACAAGAGCATCATGTAACGGACTATCTTCATCTTGTCTAATAGCACGAATTTTACTAATAAACCTATTCATCACACTGTTGATATATGCGATATTAGTTTTGTAAAATTCAGTTGTACTTTTAGCTACTTCATTAATAATATTATTTTTGAATAGAGTTATTTTATGATAGAAATCTGAATATCTAACAGTATCAAAATTACTATTAAGATTTTCAAATTTAATTTGAGTAAGACCTTCAATTTGTGCTCGAATTACATTATGGTCTACATTAATATTCTTAAGAGTTAATTTACCATCAGTTATAGTATAATTATTGTTAAGAACATTAGCAACGTTAGCAATATAGTCAGCAATAGCTTCACGCATTTTAGCGTTTTCCTCTTCACGATAACCAACTATATCACCACCATAAAGATTCCAAATCCAATCTTTAAAAAGATTAGATTTAAGATTGTTTGCAATACGAATATTACTATCTGATAATAACTGTTTTACACGATTAGCTTTTTCTAAATTCTCATTACTAATTTCAGTAGGTTGATATTCATTTATCCAACCAATAAAATTACCAATAATATTAGTTCGTAACGTATTAAATTCAGTATTATCAATAGGAGATAATAATGCTTTATAAATATCACTATTAGAATCAGATAATTCTTTATGTAGATTTATAATAGTATCTAAATAATGATTTTCAAATTCATCTGCCGAAAGTTTATCTTGAATACTATAAAGTGTTTTATAAATAGCATCAAATTTAGTTTGAACTTCACTTCGAATTTCAGTAATATCCATACCTGCAAGTTCTTTTGCAGAATATGTATCTTCCTTACCAGTCGCATCATCTTTTATAGTAACCATTACAGCACTAAAATCGGTTTCGTCGTCGGTTACGACCTCGATTCTTTGCACGGTTTTGGGCGATTCTGCGACATTAAATTTTGAGCCTACCGAATATACCTTATTTTTAATATCGACGGTATTTGGGGCCTCGCTGTCATCGAGAGAGTACGAAATCCCGTTACTGTCTGTAAGCACCTCGGTAGTAACATTTTCGGGTTCTTGACTTGCTTCTTGATTAGTAGTTTCAGTAGTTTCTTCTACTTTATCTTTAGCTTTTTCAATCTCTTCTTGTTTATCATAAACTTCTTTAAGTAACTTACTTCGTTCAGCCATAATCTCATCTCGATTATTAACATTTTCTTCGAGAGCCATTACAGCCATACTTAGTTGAGTTCGAGCCTCTTCAAGAGATTTATATGTTTGATTATTGTTATTGCGAGTTTCACGCAAACGTTTTGCAGCTTCATTATATTCAGCTACATTGTTATTTTCACGTTCACTCTGTTCTGTAATATCACTATTAATTCTATTAAGTCTTGTATCGTAATCAGTTAAATCATTTTCAAATAATTCAATCTTCCTACGAGTATCAGCAATTTCTCCATTATGAATAGCAAGTTCTTGTTCATATTGAAGTTTACCAACTTCTAATTCTGCAATAGCTTGACGAGCATTTGCAATTTGTTGTTGCAGACTTAAAATAGATTTCTTACTATTTTTAATTTCAAGAAGATAAGGTTTACGAGCTTTACGATTAGGTTGTTTTGTACTGATAGCACCTTGATTAGCAATATAAGTATTTAACTCATCAATTTGAGATTGCAAACCATTGATTGTATCTTCAATAGTTTTAATCTTATTTACTAATCGAGTACGTTTACCTTTAAGTGTACTAATCGCTTTATTACGAGTTTTATCTTCAAGCTGAGTTTTATAATCTTCAATAACTTTTTGCAGTTCTTCACGTTCTTGTTCAAGAACAGTCTTTTCTACATTTAAGCTATGGAGTTTACTATCAATAGCTTTAAGGGCTTCATCTCGTTGCTTACGAAGATTAGACGCTTCAATATCGAAAGTTTGAATATCAGTATCAACGATAGCTAATTGACGACGATAATAGTCAAGTAAATAATCATCAGTTGATGCCTGAACTTTAAGAACATTGTCGAAAGGATTACCCCAACTTAAACCCATATTACGAGCATGAATATCTCGCATAATAGTAAATTCTCTACGAAGAGCATCTACGACAGGTCGTTTGTTAGCACCATAAACTTCTTCAAGTTGAGCATCTGATAATTTACTTAATTCATCAAAATATTCAACAGCATAATTGAATCCATTAGCAGAACCAATTCTACCCATAATACCAACAAGTAAACTTGAAGCAGGGTCAGTAATAGTTCTATTAACTTTTGGAGTACCATCACTATTCATAACTTGATTACCAGCTTCATCTAAAACTGGAGTTTCAGTTACTTTAATATTCATATCACCGTCAAAATCAGCAATAGCTGCGGCAGTATCTTGAATACCATTTATAATGTTAGTAGCTCGCTTATTTTCAGCTTCTTGTTGAGCTTTACCATTAAGTATTCGTGTAACACCATTACGTCCAACAGACATTACACCACCACCGATAGCACCCCAAATAAAACTATCCCATGAAGAAGCTTGTTCAACAAGTCTTCCCATACGAGCTAACGGAGTTAAAGCAGCAGTTTCATCTTCAATTCCAAGTTCTTTTTTTGCAGCAATGACACCTTCATTAAGTGCCATATCAACTCGCATCTCTTCAAGACCTTCAGATAAAGCAACAGAAAAGAAATCTTTTGTTTTACGAAGTCCAACACTTGGAATGAGTTTACGATTAAGTTTAGATGCTTCATTATCTAAAACAAAAGTCTTACCTTTTTGTGCAAGACCTTTTATATTACTTCTTAAACCTTTTTCAATAGAAATACTATTAACTGGAGCTTCTTTAATACCACGAAGCATACTATTGAGTTCAATAGCATTAAATAATACTCCATAAGCCCAAGCATCATTGTAACTTTCAGAAGCATAAACAGATGCAAACTTACGAGCATCATCTTCACTGAAACCTAAATCGAGAGCATATTGATATTGTTCATCATAACCACGAACAATTTCTTCCATACTATCAAGATGTGCTCCATATAAAGTACCGATTATCTGTTGAGTATAAGGGTTTTGTAATGCACGACCTGCTTTATTCAATGTAGAACCTAAACGACCAACACCGTTAATCATTGTTCCTAATTTACCAACAGCTTGTAAAGCTCGCATTTGTCCAATAACAGGAAGCATAGATGTGGCCGCAGAACCTACGGTAGGAAACATACTTGCCCACCAAGTAGCATCACCCATACCACCAGCAAAACCGCCTTTTTGCGCTTGTTCTGTTTGATAAATAGGCATTGTTTTACGACCCCAATTCTCAATGTCTTTACCTATTCTCTGCCATTCAGAACCAAGACCTTCGTTGATAGCTTTGTCCCATTTATATTTGGCATTATCATCCCATATTTGACTAATAGCACGATATGTAGTAGGAAAGAAATTAAGAATACTACCGATACCAGTAATAGTACCACCGAGAATAGTAGTTCCTAATTGACCAATGGCATTCTTAGTTAAATACCAACCACTCTGATTTTGTGCTCTATTTTCATTAAGAACGCTTAAATCGAGATTAGGATTGACTTGACCTCGACCTAATATATTTTCATATTCAGAAATATTGAATTTTCTAATAGCTGATAATTTTGCACCACGAGCATGTTCAGGCTCCGGCATACTATACGGTAAAACAGGAGTAGCTCCTACTCCTTGAATTTGTGTTTCAGAAGGAGTAAGAGCTTTCGAACCTGTAATAGGAATCTTAATATCTGTTAAATTTGGCATAGTTTAATATCCTATATTAGCATTATTTATTTTATTCATTTGAATAGCCTCAGCCGCTTCTTGCATATCAAGAATAATTCCATATTGAGTTAAAATATATTCTGTGATAGGCTTTAGTGCTTCATTTATGTTCTCATAATATTGAATGTTGTTAGGGGTCATACCTTTAATTGTATAAAGACTATTAGGAATTGTGTTATATCCAAATTCTCCATAATGAACAGAACCATCAGGATATTTCAATCCACTAATATCTTTTATATAATAACCTTGTGTTGTTCTACCAATCTCAACTTTACGACTATTACCGTCAATACTATTGTAGAAAGGTTCGTGAATATTCAAATCATATTCAACTTTACCTAAATCATCAACAATTTTTTGAAGTTCTGCTATATTTGCAACAGCAGGACTATTATTACTACCAGTAGTATTAAAATCAATAAATCCCGAAGCGTATTGAGATTCAATCATTCCAGCACTACGTTGTAAACCTTCACCACCAATTTTAGCATAAGGTTTAATATTACGGTAATTATCAAGAATTTGACGAGCAATAGTAGATGGGTCTACTTGTTCAGAGAAAATAATATTACCACGAGCAGCACCAGTTTCATCGAAAAGAGTAATAGCATATTCATTACGGCCTTCACGAGCTGCAATTCCATTAGCAATCGGACTAACTTCAGTCTTATAAATATCATAATCAAGACCAAGTTCTTTACCCGAAAGAGGTTTAGAATTTTTAGTAGCGTTACTTTGACGAGTTACACTTGTACCTTTTGAATTAGTAGTTGTCGAAGTAGGAAACGCATCAAAGTTCATATACTTAGCTAATTGCATTCCGGTAAGACCAATACCTTCTCCAGATGGAGTTTGAACAACACTAATATTACCAGCACCTTTTTTCCAATTTACCATAGCAGCTGCCATGTAATTTTGTTGGAATCTTGAAGGATTAGCAATAATCTCACGAGTTGCTGTAAATTCAAGAGGTGCGTCGGCAATAGCTTTACGATAACGATTTGAAACATTATCTGCTGCATTAGACAAAGTAGATTCAAATTCTTCTTTTGTCAGCATATCACCGAGATATTTAGCTCCAGTTGTTACACCATCTTTTCGTACCCAAGTACTACTATATGTTTCAGGATTATAAAGTTCTTTATAATTTTGATTTATATAATCAACGTATTTATCATAACTATCGAGTCTGTTATCAAGAATAATCTTAGCTTCTTCGTTATTAACTCTATACCAACCTATACCACCTTCAATCTTATCTCGATGTTTATTCCAAGTATCAAATACAGAATTAAGTTGAATTTCGTCAGAACGAAGTTTAGCTTGAAGATTATTATAATTACGTTGAGCAGTTTGAACTTGTAAGAGTTTACCTTTAAGATTGGCTGCTGTTTCTTCGTCAAGACCTGCTGAATCAACTAATCTTTCAGCAGTAGAAATATTAAGTGTTTTAACAATATTACCATCTCCCGGATTAAGACCTAAAATTCCAAGTTCATCAGATGTAAATATCTGATTCATAGAATTTGAAAGTTTAGTCATTTGGTCAGTAATTTCATTACGACGATTAATGTTTTCTGCAACACTATCACCAGTAACTTCAAAACCACCTAATGTATCAAGATATGGAGCATATTGTTGAAGAGTTTCAAGTTCTTGCTGTTTACCTTTTGCACGAGCTTTAATATAAGCTGCATAACCTGGATTAGCAATTAAATCAACCGTAGTTTTAATATCTTGATAAGAATATAAACCTGCGGCAGCACCAGCTAAACTTTGAATGTTATTATTAATAAATTGACCAGATAAAACACTTTGTGTAAAAGCGGTTCTATCAAGATTCTCAATATCATCAGTAGCTCCAAGTACACCCTTAGCGTAACTTTCAAACATTTTATCTACATAATTCTGTAAACCAGCTTGAATAAGTTCAGGTGGAACTTGAGCTTTGTTCTGTAATATATCAAGAACATTAACTCCATATTCCTTATTAACAGTATCTAACAAAGTTTTAACTTCAGCAGGTAATTTAGAATTAACAGTAAACTTACCGTCTTTTGTAGGAGCACCAAGTTCATTTATGTTAATACCTAATCCATTAAGAGCAAACATTGTAGGATTGCCAGCAAATAAAGGAGCATAATCTCCTAATTCGTAATCTCTTAAATGTCCACCAGCAGAACTATCATCTTTTACAAATCGAGTAAGAGCATCTTGATTCTGCCAAACAGTAGTAAGATAATTAGTATAATCAGGATTAGATTTGAGTAATGACATAGCATAACTCATAATCTCTTGTTCTGTAATACCTTCTCTTTCACTACCAGTTTTAACAAAATGACTTGCTAATTTTTCACCATCAAAACCTGTTGCAACATCTAATCCATACTGACGTATCATATCAGGATTAGTAACAAGGTTTTCAAATGATACTTTATCAGCTTTAGCTTTTGAAAGAATATCAAATACGTCTTTTTGATATTTATTTACATCGAATTTTTTACCGATTTGAACTCCGTTAAAACCACCGCTTACAACAGTATTAGTTTCTGCATCATAAACAATATCAGAAGATTGTAAACGACTACGAAGCAGAAAAGCATTTTGATTTTGAGTATCCCAATCACTCTTTTTCAAATCTTCCATATATTGCTGTTCCAAAGCATAATCAGCTTGAACAGCTTTAAGACCTTCATTAGTTAGAATATTCTCGGTTTGCTTATAAATATAATCATCTGCTGCAAACCAATTATCTTGTTCTTTAAATTCATTAGCACCTTCAACAATCTTAGCTCTTTCAGAATCAAGAACTTTTTGTCCACGAGAAGTTGCTTTAATTTGACTTAAAGGATTAGCAATTCTATTAATATAAGCTTCACGATTTTGGTAATACTTTTGATTCAAAGCATTTCCAACAGCAGCATATACACTTCCATAATCTTGTAATTGTGGAGTTTTTAATGTATTAGTATCGTATCGACCTATTGCAATTTCTGCCATAATTTTATAATGATTAGTTTGTAAATTAGTTGTAACTCGTATGGCTCCGCCTGCTGGGCTTCGCCCAGCGGCTCCGCTCCCCGGTGGGGCAGGAGGTTGCACGCCCACTTGTCGCGCGTGTTTGTACCACTATTTGTATCATTACAAATATACAAAAAATCGTGAATATCGGACTATCCTATAAAAGAATAATCCGATATATCACGCACTACATTAAGCTCTTTTACGTCTTGCAAGACCACCGCAAGCAAAACCACTTCTCATGTAATTAGTTACTCCACGAGGCCATAATTTTTCATATAAACGGGCACTTGCGTAATTATTAACTGCTCCGGCAAGACCTTCAATTCCTTGTAACATTCCTTGTAATCCTTGCGTTCTGACTGCCATTAATTGTTGATTCAAGCCGACAGCCTTGTTATATTCATTAATAGCATCTTGATACATAATTTGACTATTAGCATTTCGAGCATTAACTCGTTCTTGCCTATTCAAATCATATCTTTGACGTTGATAATCTTTCTTAGCCCCATACAGTTTATTTCGAGCAAGTTGAGCATTAATTGCAAGATTTGCTACACTATTTCGAGCTGTTTGAACATTACTTGTGTTATCAGTAATATATCGAGCAGCTCTACGTTCTTGTGTACCAAGTTCTTGTAATTCCTCACTTATATCATAATCTGTACTATATTGAACAGCATCTACTTTATTACCTTTCGGAACATGAAGCGTAGATTCAAATTCAATAGCTTTTCGATTAGCACGAGTATTAAGAGCGTTACCTACAATTCCAAACAGTGAACTTGCAAGATTCATACCAAGTCCAAATTCATTAAATCCGAACTTAAATGCAGAACCACCGCCAGCACTTGCAGTAGTTTGAATCGGCGGTAAAGTAGTAAGTTTAGGAGCTGAAACTCCTGTAAGACTATAAGGTGAAGCATATCCACCAAAAGGTCTTTTCTTTCTTACCATTCCACCACAACGCATAACCGGAGCATCATTACGAAGTCCTAAAGCAGTAGCATAAAGTTCTTGGGCTTCAAACAAATCCTCTGTTTTAGCATCAATAGCTTCAGATTCACCACGAGCTTTATTCATTTTATAAACTAACTTTTCAATATTACGAACATTTGTTCCAGTTTGTAATTTGTTAGTTTTACTCTTATCTAATGCAGACAAAGATAATGTAACTCCATCAGCAAGTTGAATAACTTGAGCTTCTTTTTTACCTTTCATATCAGTAAGTTTCTTTGCGTAATCAGCGAAAGTACGATTTGTTCCGGGAACTTTAATAGTATCACTGAATACTTGACCACCTTCAGGAGTTTCACGAACAACTTCACCAGCATACATTCGACCATTTTTAGCGCCGCCGCCTTCAATTTCCGAATCTCCATATATTATTCCAGTTTCACCAGTAGCAGGATTATATTGTTCATGCGTTTGACCATAAGCAACAACACTATTAGATGAATTAGGAACTACTTGACCGCCGGTGTTTAATTTTCTACGACCAATCATTCCACCTAATTTAGCATAAAATCCTGTACCTTCAGAGTAATTACCAAGATTACTTTGTCGAATAGTTGCAACATCATTTTCAACTTTATCTTGCATATTACCCAAAGTTTGCTGACGTTCCATTTCAGCTTGTTCAGCTAAAAGTTCTTGACGACGACGTTCTTCTTGACGCTTTTTCTTACGTCCAGTAAACAGACCAACGATGCCACCAATTAATGCACCGATACCAGCACCGATAGGGCCAAGCCAAGAACCAGCAGCTGCACCAGTAGCAAGCGCCGCAGTTCCACCAACAGCAGCTCCAATTCCCAATCCAGTCCCAGCTCCACTTAAAGCACTACCACCTACGATACCTTCGCCGTCTGCACTATATTTAGATTCATCAATATCACTGGCTTGAACTCGTGTACCCCATTGAACACTACCGGGGTCATTAATACTTGTTCCACCCCAATAAAATTTCCTACGAGGAGTTCCAACAAGTCCACCGAATTTAGCAGTAATACCACGAGAAGTTAGAACTTCATTATTAATCTTATTTTGCATATTAGCATAAATCGCTGAATCACGAGCCATCAACTGATTTACCTTTGCAATACCTTGTGCATTCAAATCAATATCACCTTCAGCATAAGCATCATCTAAATATTTGGTTTTTAACCCAACACCTTCATTTTCAAAGTAATCTCGATTGTTTTTACCAGCGACAATACTTCGATAAACATTACCAGACATAACGCCACCGAAATCTTTTCGCTTACGTCTTACAAGACCACCACAACGAGCAACTCCACGAGCAGTAACAATTTCATTATTGATTTTGTTCTGCATATTTGCATAAATAAGTTTATCGTTAGTAATCAACTTATCTACATAATTCTTAACCGGGATTCCAGTATCATCATTCTTTCCGCTATGATAAAACATATCAATCATAGCATTACCAAAAAATCTATTACCAGAATCACGAGCCATTCCTAAATAATCAGCGGTAGCATCATGTGTTGAACGAATACCACCGAAATTATATTTTTTACGATTAGTTTTACTCATATCTTCAACATAGTTATCAGGATTATCATCAGTATTAAAATTAGAAAATAATCTATTTCTAATCATATCATAGTCATTAGAACTATTAGTCTTAAATATTTCTAATTCAGATTTATCTCTTCTTTTATTACCAGTAGTATATTCTTTAATAATACTATCTGTATTACGTTCATTAGCACCTTTTAACAATTTCTTATATTGTCTAAAACCAGTTCGACCTACTCGATATGCAAGATTAGACATAAGATTAACAATAGGCTGAGGTAAAGTATTGAAATCATCAATACCATATTTCTCAGAATAAATATCACGAACATCATTGTAGGCTTTCGCCATACGACGATTCAATTCAGCATCAATTTGTTTTCTTGTTGCTTTACCTTTCGCTTTAACAGATTTAGTAAAATCAGAAGTATCATTTAACTTAAAACCGGGGCCAATAGTTTTAGCACCACCTTCATATGAAGCATAAGGATAATAATATTTACCATCTTTTGAACGTGAACGAACAGTTTTAAGTTTATTATTTTCTTTAACACGAACAAATTCTTTATCACCAGTCAATTCGTTATCCCAAATATGTTGAGAATACTCATTAATATAACGAGTAACTTGACGAAGACTGTCAGGATTAACTTTACGATTAGACATACCATTAAAAGTTTGAGTAACACGACAAGTGGGCGTGCAACCTCCTGCCCCACCGGGGAGCGAGGCCGAAGGCCGAGCCGCACAAGTTGTTACAAATTATCTTTGATTATTACGATTATCAAGAATCCATTCAGGATTAACATCAATAAGTTCCCAAAGTCTGTCATTATCACTATTATTAAACTTCATTATACAATAAACATATTGACAAATGAACTTATTAACATCATACCATTTAGCTTTACGTTTTAATGCAGATTCATCTACAACTAAATCAGTAATCATAAAAGGTATTTGTTTGTGTATATCATTAACATTATTAAATCTCCAAAGATTTACTTTATTAACACCAGTTGTACCATTATACCAAATATCATTAAATTTAACAAGTTTATAACCAGTACATTGGTCATCATTATGAACCAATATCTCATTAATAGTTTTATAAAATTCATTAACAGTAGGTAACAAATTATTAACAATATCAACTCTGTCTTTCCAAGCAATATTATTTAATAACTTATTATAATTACTATTGTCGTTAAGAATAAATTTAATATATGATTCTTTAACAAGTTGATTATTATTATCATCTTTTAAGAATCGACCATAATTATTTTTAGATATTGCATAAATGCCATGTTTATCAAACCAGAATAATCCATTTCGATTGGTAATACCTACAATAGGATTATAGTCATGAAATGAAATCCAAGCATTAGCAATAGGACTAAAACTAATTGTGAATTGTTTATTATCAACATTTTGGACTAAATATAAGATATTAGTATCTTCATTAAATGCCCAAATTCTACCATTATTCTTAAACGGATTAACTACATCTTTTACAAGATTACCATCAAACCATTTAAGAGCATTAAGAGCAGTCATATTACTTACTTTATCTCCATTGATATTGAAGATACGTCTATGAACTGCATCAATAACAAAATAACCAATAACATTAACGTGAGTATCAAAATAACTTTGACAACCTATATAACCACTGGGACTATATGTAACCTCTTGAGGTTCCATATTAAATATATCAGCTGTACCTAAATACGAAGTACCTTCATCCGTATTAGAAAGTGTATCACGAAGTTGTAATAAATGCAGACCATAAGTCTGTTGAATATAAAGATTTTTATTGTCAGTTTTCAATGCAATAATTTCACCTCGATTAAAAGGCATATCTTTATAATCATCACTTCTAAATAATCGCCAATTAAGATTAGCATTTTCAGCACTCTGTAATTGACTACGAATTATACGATAAGGATGGTCTTGAGTTCCGGGAATTTCTTCAAAATAAGTAAATGTTTCAATACCATTCTCATTATAAACAGGAGAATAGCCTTTACCAACACTACTATTTATGAAATTATCAACTTGATAACTTAATTGATAAAATTCACGTAATTCATTACCACGTTTATCGTGATATTTGAAAGATTTATCTACGTTATTAACACTGAATCGAGCAAGAATATTGAATTTACTTTCAAGAGGAACAGTAAATATCCAACGATAAACAGTGGCGTTACTGTCTAATTCTTTTGCTTGAGCATCACCATAACGATAATCAGATGATGGAGCAGTAGCTCGAAGTGTTATATATCCAATAAATGTATCACCAACTAAAGAAGTTATTACTTCAGAAGAACCTTTAATGTTAATTACATTAGATGCAATTTGAAGTTTCTGATTATTAACATCAGAATAGAGTGTTTCAGAATTATTAATTAAATCGGCAATATATCCTCTCGCCCATTCCTCATTATCTGTACCTTTATTAAATCCATCAAAACCTTTTTCAATACGATAATAACTATCGCCAGCAATATTGTTTTGAGAACTAATATTAGCATTGATATATTCAAGTGAAACATCTTTAGTTGCACGAGAAGTATCAATAGTAAGACTATTAATGTCAGCATCTAAGAATCGAGTTCCAGATTCATTAGGATTTGTATCAAATCCATCAAAATCTTCACCTTTCCATTTAGCTGGAAATACTTTTATATCATCATCAAGTTCTTCATTTTTAACAAATTTAAGAACATCAGTTTCAAAGTATAGAGGTTTAAGTTTACCTCGAATACTATTTATCTTATTATAGAGATATTCAAATGTATAAAATCTTGCATTATCTCCACCAAAAGGATTTTTATAAGTTTGATTCTTACCGAAATTGTTAGTTTCAGTATCTCGCATTGCGAAACCTTGTGTAACAATTCGAGAATTATTAATATTATGTTCAACAAAGAAATAAACTATCGAACTAATATATTTATTCATTAAGTCTGTTTTACCAGCAAGATTAGCTTTAATATTAATATTAGGACTTAATGTATAAGTAGGATTCCATTCAGAAGAAGTAGAATATAATTGGGTTAACCAATTAAATGTCGGAGCAGTTGAACCATTAACTTTATAACTTAATCGAGCTTCAATTAAAATATATTTAGTTTCTTTTGTATCAAGATTAATTACGAAATTAGTTTTGGTATTAATTGTATTACCAATAAATGTAGATTTACTATCAGATGCTAAAAGATTAGATTCAGAAACTTCATAATACCCAGTTTCAACTTCAGATTCTTCTGAATCAATTTGTTTAACTACCGATGTAGCATCATAAACTTTTGTAGTTAAATTTATACCAGCAGGTATCACACTATTTCCACCAAATATAGGACTACATTCAACACCAATTAATTGACTTGATGTACTCTCACTTGTTATCTCCAATACTACAACTTGATAATCAGAAGGATTAACTCCACCTTCAGAATCTTCAGTTGTATACGGTAATGGAAGACTTGGTAATTTCAGTTTACCTTTTGTTAAAGAACGACCTTTTGCTTTAACTGTTGTATGTCCAGTCGAAACTCCGTATAAAGTAAAATAACGATTACGAGCTATTGTAGGTTTTTCACTACCAACACCAGTTTTAGCAATTTCATCTACTTGTTCAGCAGCATCAATATCAGGTAAACTCTTCCAACTCGGACTTATAATCTTACTAATACTTTCAGATTTATAAGGAATTTTATGAGCATTTTGATTAGTAGAACCTACAGGATAAGCTTCAACATCATAATTGTTAGCTTTCCAAGGAATATGATGTATATTTACAAGGTCACCTTTATAGTCATAATATCCAGCATAAAGAACATAAACTTCACCACTTTTGAAATAACGTCGAGTACTATTAATATAAGAAGAACTCGGATTCCAACTTAATTGGACATCAAGATTATTCTCTGTAAATTCTTTAAGTTCACTATCAAGTTTACTATAATCAAGAGTTTTTACATTACCTCTAATAAGTCTATTATTGAAATTAACCAGAGTGTTATCTCGAATATAAGATATATTTTTAATAAAAATATCATCAAGACTTATAGTAGATAAATATGAAACATCACTTACAATATGAGTAGTACTTACACCACTAATTGAAATGTCATCAGTTTCATAAGATAATTGAGCTTCGTCAGTAATATAAACAATAGCAAATCTACAATGTTTATATTTAATACCACTATTTCTAAAACTAATAGTAATATTCTTATTGATTTCGATACCTAACGCATAATCTTCTTCGTAATTACCACAAACAATAAGTGATGTACTCAAAGGAGAATAGTTTGTATAAGTACCATCATCAAGACGATATTTAATTGCTATTTGATAAGCACCAGTTTTAAGATTACCACCGTCTTTAACTTCTAATTGAAGTTCAGGATAAGTAACATTTGGAATAAGATTAAATGAATCAACTTCATCAACAGTAATGTCATATCCTATCGCAGTATCATCTCCATTGTTACCATCATAAAACGGGTCAGTTAGATTAATAATTCTTGTTTCATTTGCTGATTCATCAGTTCCTTCAGTAAATGTAACAATTAAATTTTCTTTATAATTGTATATATAATCTCCATGAATTGGTCTATCAATACTGAATCCAAATGCACCAGATGTACTATACAGACAACGTTTTACAGTTGGATTATTATCATCAAGATTAAGATATATAATAGCGTCATTAGTTTGTAAATCAGATTTATCTGCATTATTCCAATGTTCTACAACGCAAAAAAGTACAACACCAACATTAGTTGGAATTGTACCTATAATATTATATTTGTGATTATCGGCATCACTATAAATATAAGGAATGATATGCCGATTTGTCGGATGATTTTCAAGAATATCATCTAATTCACCTATGAAATCAAATCCTCTTTCATTAAAATAACTTTGACCTTTGTTATCAATAGTTATATTTTTAGCATATCGCAAAGATTTATCTTGTGCAATATGAGGTGAATTATCTAAATCAAGACCTAAAACTTTCATAATTTCTATTATTCTAATGTACGAAGAATAGTAGCAATATTCTCTCGACGGTCGTTACTAAATTTGTTACAAGAAACTCGAACTTGTATTCTCATTCTATCGAGTTCTATCGCAGGATTTGTATAAGGATTGTTTGCTGTAAGACTCACAACCGGATGTTTATAACCTCTTAATAACATTTGTTTAAGAACATAAAGTTTAAGATATTTTTTAAGAGGGCCGTTATTATAAATAAGAGGAACATCCATATTTATAATACTATCATAAACAACTGGTAAAGCCCGATATCTTAAATGAATAGTTCCATAATCAACGTTAGTATGAATCCAGTTATTACTAATGTAATAATAAGGTTGTTCTTTATCAACAGGAGCATGATTAAAACTATTATTTTTATTACCGGGACTTGTTATATCTGCATTTGGAATACCGGGATAAGGAGTATATGTCGGAATAGTTGTTACTTTTTCAGTAATAGTATCTTTGTTAAATTCAGCTGAATTTTTAAGAACAGCTTTTTTGTTATTTATAATGACGTCAATTATACCACGAAAATCCCACGGTAATTGACAACGATGGTCGTCAAATTCAATATCTTTTTCTACATTAACATAAGCTTGAATAAATTTGAGTTCTTCCAAAGCATTTGCAACCCAAATAGGAAAACGACTTACAAAGTCATCACTTTGTATATTATAATCGTTATACATATCTGGAATTAATGTAGCACTACTAATAAATATATTATTATCAATCATAAAGCATTATTTTGTTTAGGAAGATTATTTCGATATAGTTTAATAGCTTCGTCAGGATGATTAAAACAAATTGCAAGAATTTTATTGAAACAATTAAGTCTTCGATTAGTTGCAATTTCATCAACAGTTTTACCTTTCATTGCAAAAGGTGTTCTGTCAATAGTTTTTTCACCATTTTCGTAAGCACTACTTGTGTGACCAAATTTGAATTTATAATAGACACTTTGTGGTATTCGACCTTTGACTTTATGATATACAGCTTTTATACACCAGTCATAATCATAATATATGAAATAAGGAATACCATTTGGATTATCAGCAGTTCGTATATTAATACCTTGTTCTAATAATTTCTTTTTTAAGTCTTTTGTAGCACCCCAATCGACAACACTACATACATCACCGGGCATCGTCTTTTTATAGTAAACATAAACGTAACCTACGGAACTACCAAAAGAATAATTATTACCTTTGCATAGTAAATTAGCTATTTCATTATTAACTTCATCTTGCATATAAGTATACATTTCAGAAGGTAATTCTTTAAGAGCAGCAAGAGTTTCTATATCATCATCAAGTTTATCAAGACGTTCATAAACTAAGTAATTATAACTACGAATATAACTCATTAGTTTAGTACCAAGTAGAGTATCTTGTTTCTTATTAAAATAAATCTTACTACGATTATCAATATCGAATACTACTGAAACATCAACACCGGCTTCTTGATATTTAGCAAGATTATCTTTGATATTATAAATACAATCGTTGCGTCGTTCATAAGCAAGATGTAATTGTTTAATTAAAGAATTAAGTTGTATTTGAACTTCTTTAACAAAATCTCTCCAATAATATTCGTTATCAACCATAATGATAGAAACATGATGTTAATCTTGACCATTACCACGTTGAGCAATAGTAGGATTATTATTATTTGTTTTAATATCCAAATCTTGAGGATAAATACCAAATTCAGTTTTAAGTATTTCTTGAATTATACTTTCAAGCATATCATTAGGCAAAGGTAATTCAACATCTTGACCATCTTCATTCTTAAAGAACGAAAGAACTTCATCAGGATTTTCAAATATACCTGTAATCATTACTTCATTAATTGGTCGTCTATCATCAATATTTTTTGTACCAACTTTTTCAGCAATAATTATATGACCGTTTAATATAATATAAGCTCGTGGATACCCGGTGGGAGAGCAGGTTGGACGCCCACTTTGACGCAGTTTAAGAGATGTAATAGAACTCTCATACATATATCCATTACCAACAGTATCACCTACAAACACAAAAGGCGCATCACTTTGTATGCGCACGGGTGTAGGAACTTTGTACTTTGTTCCTAACAATCTAATTTTATTAGCAACTCGATATTCAGTAGGAAGAATATCACTATATTTCAACTCTTCAACAGGAGCAATAAAAGTAAGTTTAAGAATATCATCTATTCCATTTTTCTCAACGCTTTGTCGGATACGATTTGCAAACATAGTTTTAATCATATCCTTAACACGTTCTTTAAGTTCGTGATTATTAGGTTGATTAACCATGTTTGCAATACGAGCTGCATATTGATTAAGTGTTCCCATATCTTACTTATTTAGATTCAAAAGATTAGCAATAGTATTTTGTTTTTTCCAAATATATTTTTCATCATCAGGATTAAATCCTTCTACGATATTATATTCAAGAGAAATAAAACCAATAGGTGTTTCTTTAATAGGGTCTTTAATAAGAAAAGTATAAGCAGACTTCATACCTCTACTTTCAAGTTCATCTTTATAACATCTGTCTTGAAACTTATATTTATTAACATCATTACAATAATGACGATTTCTAACAAGAAGATTATGAAATAAATAAGGAAAATTATTAACAAGAATATCCTTAAAAGATTTCTTATAAGATACTATACAACAATCATAATCTTCACCAACAACAGTGTATTTATCCATTTCTACACCATTAATGAAATGACCGCCATTATGAAAATAAGCAATATAAACAGCATTAGCGTGAATAGTATCTCGAATAGAAGCACATATCTTATCAAGTTCTATATAACAATTACTTTTTTCAATAGTAAGTTTTTGTTCTTTACGTTTAGGAAATAACCATTCTTTTAGATAAATACCAGCAATCGTACTTATGGATGTTATTATAGCTACTATAATAGCTGTATAATCGAACATAGATAGGCGTATAAGAGGATTAATATTAATAGGTATATTATATTGGGCTACTAACAAATATACGTTAAAATAGTCGATTTCCCACCATATTCACTATAAAACAGAGGTGCTACATTAGTAACACCTCTCACCATTTCAATTCAATCTTTAACAATATAAATTGTTATATTACTAACAATTTATTTCTTTACTTTCTTACCAGTGGTCTTTTTACCACTTTTCTTTCCACCACATGCCATAGTAGTAATCATCTTAATTAATTAATGATTTTGTTTATAATCAACACCAATCTTTTTTAGAATCGGTTTGAATATCCAACTCCAAGCAACTGGTGCAAGAATAGCAGAATTAATAAGAATTGTAGTATTCTCATATCCACCTGCTACATATCCTGCGGCAATAGCAAAACAACTAATTAACATAACCAATCGTTTAGTCCATGTGCCAACAGATTTATCACCATTAATATCATCTATTACTTTAATGAGTATGTATGTTAAAACATTCACACAAAGCATAAATGATAAATCGAAATGAGTACTGAATAACTCAACGAAATGTTCTACGAGTTGTTCCATTTACCATTTATCAATTTCATCGACCACCATATTTCTTATTTGGAATATATTTTAAGAAACTAAAAGGAAACAATTTCTTTCTAAAATCTTTATTAGATTCTAAACTTCTTGCTTCACCTTCAAAACAAATATCTTTATAAGCTCTGTTATAAGGAGGTAATATAATTTCAACTATCCAACTAATAACATAAGCTAATAAAGGAAATATTGGAGTAGCAAGCAAAGCCCACCAAGAATAACTTGTAGTAAGACTTAATATAATACTAACCAACAAACTTGTAATAAAAAGAGTAATTTGTTGATAACTATGAACGGTTTCATGTCGTTCAACAGTTTCAGTAATTTTATCTTTGTATTCAGTTCGTATGATTAACCACCATAATATCGTCATACATAAATACCTTTTGAACGGTAGGAATTTACAATAGACTTTAATCATGATTTTATTTTAATTGAATTTGTTTATAACAATTAGCGTGTATAGTATTCATAAAATTTTCAGCAACTCCGCTATCATCAATAACTAAACCATCTTCATAACCTTGTAACTTCATTATCTTTTCCCATTCAGATTTTACTGTCATATAATTATAAACAGTTCTTTGTAAAATACTCATAGTACCTGAATAATTATCATCTTCAACATCTCTTAATTTAATAAGACTATGAATACAAATTGGTACTATAAAATCAATATTCACCATACCCATAATGCAATTATATACATAAGTGATATAATCAGAATCAGTATATATAATTGTTACAATGGAAGGTTTCTTTACTTCTTTTTCTTTAGGTACTAAATCATAATATTTAATCCTAAGAGCAGCAAATCTTCGAATGATAACCTCCAAACTTGCAGTGAGATAATCCAAATTATCATCTGTCATACTTTTAAGTAAGGTGACATCCGGAACAGCATACTTAATATTAGCATTTACAGAATTAGTTAAATTATTTACAGTACTAAATATGATAAATACTGGAACTGGTTTTGTACCATTTTTAATATCATTATTAAAAAATAAATGAAGACTAGCAGATAATTGAGACATATATACACCATGTAAACTTCTATAATTCTTTATAGAAAGTTTAATGTTATTTTCATCACTATTTATATTCAAACTACCATCAGGTGAACCAATAATATTAAATATAGAATCTATAAGATTACCGAATTGAGCTTGAGTAGGTATTTTTCCAGTTTGAAAATATGCTTTGAGAGCTGCTTTATTTATTTCAGCCATAATTTAAACAAATTTAGTTAGAAATTTCTTAATACTTGCAAATATACTTACATCTTCATCAGATGCAGTTTCAGAGGTTTTATTAATAGACATAGGTTCAACACTTCTTGTATTACCACCTACTCTAAAAATGGGATGATTTGTTCCATCACCTTGTATCTGCATATACCCAATACCATCCGGGCCAGCTGCTTGTGTAACACTAACTGATTTAGAAGTAGCACCAGAATAACTTGCAGTTACAGTAGCAGTTTTTGCACCAATAGGATTATTAGCTGCTGTTAATTTATTACCACTTAATGTAAAACCTCCCGGATTAGTTGTTAAAGCTAATGTAGGAGTTGCACTTTCAGTTGTTGCTGTTCCAGTTGAACCTGATGTATAAATAGGAGTTTTAGAACGAGTACAACTTGAAGTAATAGTAGAAGTACCACCTGATGCAGCAATAGTTGTAGGATTTGCCGAAATAGCAATATTCCAACTACCGTAATTATAAGATTCAATTTTGTTAGCCGCTTGATAAATATATATTGTTCCACTTGCAGATTTACCATTAGCCGACCAAGTAACAGCTTGACTTTTAACAGTAGTTTGAGCTGAAACAGTTGTACCCTTCGAAGAAGCAGTAGCAGTAATGGAAGATACATTCGGAACAACATTAGCAGTTCCACTTGAAGCAGCTTCAGTAGTAACATCTTTTGTAGCACCAGATGTATATTCGTAAGTAGTAATTGTAGCAGATTTATTCCAACTTTGAGTACCATTTCCAGCTGTAGCAGTAGCAGAACCACCACTTGCAGGAATAATACCATTTGTTACTGTACCAGCTATTACATCACCATATGTATAAATACCACCAGAAGTAGATTTAACAGTTTTACTGTTTGTTATACTCTTAGAAGCCGTAGCTGATTTAGAACTATCTCCGTCATTTACAGCTTTTATAGTAATAGTATCAGTAGTTTCATTAGTTCCCATACTACTATGAGTAATCGTATTTCCAGATAAACTGAATCTACTATTACCGTTAGCAGTCATAAAAATTGATAAACTACCACCAACACTTCGTGTTTGATTCGGGCCAGTAGCACCCGAACTATACAAAGCATTATAAATTTCAGTATTAGTAACAGAAGCACTTACAGTTGCAGAACCACCAGCTGCTGTCAAACCACTACCAATACTTATAGTAGGAGTTCCGTAAGCAGTAATTCGAGGATTATAATTACTATTAGTTACTTTATTTTCAGCTTGATAAATATCAACGGTTTTATTGGCAGTTGCACCACCCTCACCAGTATAAGTTACAGTAACTTGTCCAACCTTAGTTCTTGCCTTAACTGTGGTTCCAAGAGAAGAAACTGTAATTTCACTTGTTTTTGAATAAGTAACTGTACCAGCACGAGTCGAACCAGATGTATAACTAATTGTTTGCGACATATTAGAAATACTGGTCGAAGAAGTTCCACCACTTGCAGGAATATCAGATGCTAAAACAGAACCACCTGTTAAAGCACCATAAGAAGCCTCATTGGCTTCTTGATAAATAATAATAGTTGATGATACTGTTTGACCATCAAATGTATTTGAATATTTACCAGTTACAACAATACTTCTCCTACTACCAACAGTTGTAGTTCGATTGCTTGCAGTAACCTTAGTACCAGATATAGAAAATCCAGTAGTACTTCCTGATAGAACTGGAGTAACATTATCTGTACTAACTAAATTACCATTACGATACGTTTTAAGTACAGCTGTAATATTTGCAGTTCCACCTTTTGCGGCAATTTCAGTATTATCACTACTTAATATTAAATCATATGTATAAACAGATGCTTCTTGTTCAACAGTAAGAATAACTTGTTTACTGGAATCTTTTTTACACTTTCCAATAAACTTCATACTTCTTTTAGAAGTACCTTTTTGAACAGGTGATGAAATTTTAACAGTCTGATTTCCTTGAAAAGAGGGAGATTCAATATTAATTGAATCTCCACTCCCGTCATTCCATTTATTAGTGATAACACTCATAAATGATTAATTAATTTATTCAGCAGGTTCGAATGTCCATTTGTCATTAGACAGAACACTCAGAGTCTGCTCACCACCACCCTTCGGAATAGTAACAGTTGCGGTAGTTGTACCCTGCGAATTGAGATACAGATAGCTGTCACCAAGAGCCTGAGTAATAGTAATAGTTTTAACAACAGTCAAACCTTCACCCTTGATTTCAAGAGTTGCAGAACGAGCTTCAATAGTTTCGTTTTTCGGTACAGCAATAGTAGCATCATAAGTATATTCTCCAGTAGCACCGGGGTCACCAGTAATAGCAGTACCAGACGTAGCAGTTGTACTACCATTAACCTTAAATGATGTTACATTTGCAATACCGAAGTTAGTTTTCCATGTAAATGTAAGAAGTTTCGAGTTAGACTTACCAATTACATGAATTGTTTCACCACCTTTAACAACATTAATAGTTAAACTCTCGGGAGTAATAAATTCGTCAGCAGCCTTTTCAAGAACCGTGACTGTAACTGCGTTAGACTTTCCAACAATCTTACCGGGAACTTGAGTGCTTCTATCTGCACGACCAGTATAAGGACTCACAGAATTAATCTTAATCTGTGCATTTCCAGTACCAGTTTTAGGAACCCATGATAAATAACTCGGAATAGTTGCCATTTGTTTTTTTTTTGGTTGATTAACTATAATAACAAACTAATTACCAAATTCCCATTCAGCTGTATCACTTGCGAAAACAGTTGTGGTATCATGATAATTATTATCTTTATTTAGAATAACAAGAGTTTTATCAACAGCTAATTCTACAACAGGTTCATTTATTGGCCAAACTTTTTTACCATTAAGCCACATATCAAGAACCTGCCGACGATTACCATTAAGCATTACGACAGCTTCCGTAGCTCGTTCAAGAAGATTAAGTTGTGCCATAGTTGTAGAATTTTATTAACTTTGTGGTGTTTCAAGAGCAGTCACACGACTTTCCAAAGAAGTATAATTACTCTCTAATGTACTTACTTTACCACTTAAAGTAGTAACAGTTTCTTGTAATGTATTAACAGTACCTTCAAGAGTTTCTACTTTTGTTTGTAATTCTTGAACAGTTGAAGATTCAGCCTTAGTGGCTAAACCTTCAACTACAAAAGTAATTAACTTCTGAAAAGCACCAGTTTTCGGAGGCCAGTTTAAGGCACAAAATACTTTGCGAATTACTGATTCTTTCATATCATTAAACCGTTAATTAGATTCGACATTACCAACCCTAAATATAGGATGTTTAGTACCGTCACCTTCGATTTGCATATAATCAATACCGTCCTCAAAATGAAGAGTAACAGGTATGATTAAAGATTCATCACTTTCAGTTTGAAGAGTAACATCAATTTCTTCAGTAATAAATCCAGTAGCAACAAATTTGACTTTAATAACAGTTCCCGGTATAGCAGTATAGTTAAATCCGATATTTGCTACAACAGTTCGTAAATCTTGAGGAATCCATTCATCATCAACTAATACAGAAGCAGCAGTAACTGTTTCAACAGGTGCGTTCTTCTCAGTAACAGCGAATACGAAATATTCCTTAGTTGTAGGTTGAGGAGGAGTTTCCTCTGTCATTACGACTTTAACATCAATCGGTTCTGTACTACCATCTTCTAAAACAATATCTTTTTCAGTATCGTTGTATCCGGTAGCAGTAAACTTAACACGAATAGAAGTTCCGGGTTCACCAGTATAAGCAAATCCCATTGCTCCACCTTGTAAAGTTTGTTCAACCCAACTATTATTATTCCATAAATAACCATGAACACCTGTTGTGATATTAACAGATTCCTCAGTTACAGCATGGATATAATATTGTTTAGTAGTAGGTTCAGGCGGAACCTCTTCAAGTACAATAGTAACACTATGTTCACCAGTAGAATTAATCGTACCAGTTCCAGTGTTAGTTATATAACCAGTTTTAGAAGCTCGAAAATCAACACTTGTTCCAACTGGAGCTGTAACAGCCTCAGATTTACCAGCAGTCGATTCATCATTATTGAGAGGTTTCCAATCACTTTCAGTACTGAGTTTATACTCAAACGTAACACCGTCTAAAGCAGTAGATTCAGTATTTACAGCAGTTGCATAGATAGTACCAGATTGAACTGGAACTTTATCCATTTCAACAGTAATTTCTGCGGTAGGAATTGCATAAGTTACCAGTTGTTCAACCTCTATATAACCCGACGAAACAAACCTCAAAATTCGGCTCGTATTGACATCTCTGGTGAGTTGTAGCGGCGTATCTTTTGTGACTTGACCTAATATATCACCCGTGTCCTTATCATAGACGTATGCGGCTATTTTGGCCTTTGTTTCGCTATCGACTACCGTAAGACTTACAGCACCTTGTTCAACTGGTAGAGCTGTAAGAGTAATATCACGAATTATATTCTCATCTAACGTAATACGCTCTTCGTAAGTTTCATATCCACTTGCACCAACCTGAATTAAAATATCACGCGGGTCATAAGTTTCATATGTAAGAGTACCAGTACCTTGAACAATAACTACATTAGAAGGTTTATCAGTAAATATAATCAAAGCGTTATCAGGAGTTGCATTTACAGTTAATGTCTTTTTAGTCTTAGGTGTAAGAACAACATTAATTGTCGTATCTTCAACACCTACATCGACATAAACATCTTTTGTAATGTAATTCTCTTTTTCTACAATATAATGTAAACGACTTTGAATTAAACATTCAAGACTTGCACTACCAATACCTGCTGATTCTTTACCTTCCGAATTAATCATTCGTATAGTAGAATCAACCGGAACAGCTTCAATCTTAATTGTTATATAATCTTCTTCATTTCGAGGAATACGAATCCAAAGTGTACCATCTTCAAACGTAGTAGGAATCTCACTTGTAACTTCAATTTGATTAATACTGTTGCTACGAACATGATTATTATGTTCTACAACAATACCATAAATCTCATTAATAGCATCTACAATACGTTTGTTATCAGTAACAAGTTCTTCAGAAGTTTTATCTTGTTTATTAATAAGCAAACCTTGAAGCTCTTGAGCTTTTTGTTTTAATTTCTCAATATCACTTGCGGCAGTTGGTAAACCAACTTGTGCGGCAGTAACTCTATGAGGGTTATCATAATTACGAGTATGAGCATTGAAATTATCTTTATCATTCTCGTAATCTTCTTTATCAAGTTTCTTGTTTATAGCAGCCCAAACATCTTGAAACTTCTTATTAACTTCTGCAACATGATTGTTAATCCAAACATTCAACTGTTTGAACCAACCTTTAACCCTATTTTCAAGAGCATCAATGTACTCTTTTTGAGGTCGAGATACAGGTTTATCCATATCGGCAGTGTTATCAACATTGCCAAGACCAACTTGTTCTTTTGTTACCTCATGAGGATTAAACTTATTATTAATATGTTCAAATAAAAGTTTTGTAAGTTGTTCAACAGGATTTAAGTCCTCAGCTGTAAGCTCACGAACATATACTTGAACATCAAGAATCTCATTAACAGCATCATTAAAATCAAAATTGGTCTTTACATTCGTTCGATAAATCCACCAAGATTTACCTTCATGAACATAAATACCAGTAAGAGTAAATATCTGATTACTTATGATACCTTGTACTGTAATTGTATGTATAGAACGAACAATCGGTACAAGTATATAAAGATATTGTTGAGTTGATTTAACCCACGGAACTTTATATTCATAATGTCCTACATCAATATTTCGAGATTCAAACTCGGTAATCTTTGCAGAACTAATATCAGATTTTTCAGTTAGCTTAAATAGAGCACTATTATCGTAAGCAGTTACATTAGTTAAGTCTATTTCAATCCTCTCCTTTGTCCTATATAAATATAGGTGGCCGTTCTTTCGATAGTACATATATAATGTAGGAACTGTTTTAACACCAGCACCTTCACCATCTACTGTACCAATATATTCTCCGGTTTGGCCATTATAAACACTTGGATATACACCATCTTCAAGTACACCGAGCGCTACAACATTTCGAAGATTAATTACTGCCATACCAAGAACAATAACGAAATAAATACTCCAACTACAAAGTTAATAATAATAGGATGAATTTTAAGACCAGTTATTGCTTTCTTTCTTGCAGCTTGAATACCACAAGTAATGATTTGATAAGCTAATGTAATCCATAAACTCATAAACCAAGTAGCAACAGTAGCCTTAAATAAAATACCTACGACAGTAGCAATGACGAAACCAATAATAATATCGTCTTTATGTTCTGAATAATAACCACTTAAAAAAGTAATTATTTTATTCCATATTCTCTTTATCATAATACTAATCGTATTTATTGTTATATGACGATTAATAATAATAATGGTGCAACTTGTATGGCTCGGCCTGCGGCCTCGCTCCCCGGTGGGGCAGGAGGTTGCACGCCCACTTGTCACATAACATTAGCATCATTAAGAGAATAACTCCTAACACCACAATTAATAGCATTAGGAGTTATCCTTGTGGTTACATTTTTAACAAATCAATTTCTTACTTAATGAGTGCCAATACCCCTTCAAGTGCAGTAATTGCAGTACTCTGGGTATTGTCAATAGCAATAAATTGAGTAACCTGTAAACCCTCTGTATGTAAATTAAAGGGATGTGTGAAATCAGCACGAGAAGTAATTACATAAGTGTCATACATAACACCCTCGGTAGCTGTAAAAATATCACCATAAACACGGTCATATTCCTTGAAATTAGGATTATAACCTACACCGGCAACATCTGCTTCTTTTTCAAGTTTAGCAACTTGGTCATAAGTACCAACCGGAGTTTGATTCTCAGTACCCTCTTCAAGCGTAGCACGAAGAATACCATCAAACGTCACATAATACTCAAAACCTGCGGCGCCAGTGAACATAACACTTGCTTCGGTGAAATCATCAATCGTAATGCTATCAGCACCAAAACGAGCATTAATCTTAGTTAAAGTCTTTTCAACTTCAACTTTCAGACGAGCAATAATATCAGCACTTGCTTCGTCAATTCCGTTGATAGTTACGCTGGCATTGTAAACTTCCAGAGGATAACCACCAAAAGAATTAATAGGCTTGCACGAGATGATAACCTCAGCATCGAAACCTTGATAACCAATACCACGATTAGCTACGAGATTCGTAAACTTATACGTTTTACCAGCAGGAGCAAGATACTTTTCCTTATGTTGCTTCGACCACTTAGGATTAATCCAAACGCCGCGTTTAACCTTGCCATCACCAAGACCAAGAACAAACTGCAACATTTCGTCATCCTTGACATCCGAAGCAGCTGCAACGACTTTACCAGCCGAATTAAGAAGAACAGCTTGTCCGCGAGTCAGCTTGCTAACATCATTATTAGCAAGTGTTGTCATAAAATCATTTGCGACAATTACACTTTTCATTTTCTATTCTAAATTTGATTGTTGTTTAACAGCACTAAAACTGTCATCTTTAAGAACAAGAAGAATATCGCTAACTACACTATCTATGAAATCAGGTGTAACTTCCATATCTGACATTTGGTTAATATCAATATTAAAAAGACGTGGCTTCTTAATATATGAAATCTTAACCGCATCAACACAAAAATCATCATCGTAATAAACAAACAACCTATCATCAACAAGTTCACTTATTGGATTAAGATGTCTATTTTTATTACCATAGAAGTTATTTAGAGTAGCTCGAATATTTTCGGTAGCAATTAAATCATTTTCAGAAAACTTATTTCCTACATTTACGAACTCGTTATAAGTAGTATTATAAGTAATAACAGGAATGTCTGTATCATTAACTTTTAATGCAATTTCATCTTTTGCATTAGAAGTAATAATAATACAATCTTTATAATAACGACCAATCAGATTCTCCCAATAAACATTATATTCATTAGAAAGAGCTTGACGTAATCTATCACAAGTCAAACCTGCGATTTCATACAAATCAATCTTATCTGAATCACTATCATAAAGAGAAAGAATATCTGAAATATCAATCTCATTCCCATTAACAATAATTTGTCCATTAAATTCATCACCAGTTAAAGCGATTTTAGACAAATCAATTAGATGATAATATAAATTCTTAACTTCATCATCAGGATAAACTTCATGTAAATTCTCAACAAGTCGAGCTTTGCCATAAGTTAATCGAGAAGTAGAAGAAATAAGTTTTAGATAATCACCCGGAAGAATAACGAAAGCTCTATTTGGATAATCCGCATCTTGCTTATCACGTTTAAGTTTAAGCCACGGTGTTTCACGTTTTAATGATTGAATATCATCTACACGTTTTTTACTATCTTCAAGACCTTCGCCTTTATAATTAGTTTTCCTATTTGATTTAGTTTGTATATATTTAACGGCAGCTCGATTCAGCATCATATCAATAAACTGAGGAGCAATACTCCGATGTCTATTAGATGTTATCTGCTGTATTCGTTGCTCTATTTCGATGTGTAACTCTTTTACCGTTTCATACATGACTAACCTTTCAAACTACGATACTTCGCGTTCCACTCGGCAACAATACCTTTGTTGTTATCATTTGAGAAATACGAGATAGCATCATTAATATTATTACCAATAACATTTTCCGGATTAGAAGCATCGACAATGATAGAACTATTCGGAAGTTGTCGAATAATATTCATCCAAAGATAAATAGTAATCTTAGCTTTCATCTCCAGATGTTTATCATCAACAATACTAATAAACTTCTGCGGGTCACTGTCAATAAGTTCAAGAAGAACAGATTGCTTATCATCGGCAGTCATCGCCATAAATTCCGAATAATCACCTACGCTACCTGTCGATACAACAACGTTGTCAATAAGTGCGCTATTCGGATTATTAATAAGTTCTGTATATTTCTTGAGAGCATCAGTGCGAAGTTTCGTCCGAGCAGCTTTGAGTGCTTTACGCTCACTATCCGAAGTAAGATAAAATTGAATATTGACGCTCTTATTAATGTCTTCAACCTTATTAGCAACTTTGCTACTTAAAAGGCAATATCTCCAACTAATATAATCGGGAATATTAACAAAAGTAACATACTTATAAAGTTCCGTTTCATCAAGTTCCTTAATCCGTTTCAGAACAATAGATTCAAGTTCCGAACCAGTTTCATTCTTAATCTTATCAGCTTTTTTAAGTTTACCGATAAGTTCGTCGATATTACTTTTCAGAGCAGGATTACCTAAATCTAAAACGTAAGAAGTATCGAACTCTAAGCCATGAACAGGAATCTCAAGAAGGAAATCATTTAAGTATGTAGTGATTCGTTCTTGCCAAGAACTATCAATAGGAGATACACCAACAACAGTAGGAAGAAGAACTCGCATTTCCTCACTACGGCTCAGCAATTCATTAACAGGACGAATAGCAGAACCAAGACGAAGAAAGTCAGTTTTGAAAGCATCTTTATTCCGAAGTTCAAAAGAAGAAGGATTGTTCCTCCATTCAATACGAACTGAACGATTAACTTTAATCATATTTTTAACATTTTAAGTTATTCAATCTTTTATATGTTAATGAGTAGTAATAACCTTTCGATTATTACTACTCAAATTGGGTGTTTAGTTCAGAGCTAAATCAAGCCAGAACGAAGTAGTAGGATTATCAATATTGATACCCTGCGAACCAAGAACTTCATAAGAAGCAATATCCTTCGTATCCGACAGTTGAGTACCACTCGCAAGTCCCCACGAAGCAGGCAGTTCAGCCATACCTTTATAAACACCTACTTTATACTCACGACCCTCTTCACAAACAAACTTAATATTACGCTCACCATTCGAACCCATAGTATGGTCAAGGAATACAGCACTATAAGAAGTAATGGGCAGACCTTGATACATATTACCGGCTTCACGGTCACGACGAGCACGAATACCGTGGTCGAACATATCAACAATCTTAACAGTAAGAATCTTACCATTAAACATCTTATAACGGTTAAAATACTTACCATAAGACATCATTTCACCATCGCTCTTAATCTCGTTATCACCAAGAGTTACAAAGTAATTCTTAAGACGAGCATCATAGTAAATAGCATCATTGAACATTCGTGCAAAACCTTTACCGCAATAAAGAACAAGTTCCTCAACGGTAGAATCAATACGATTGTCAAAGATACGAGTAATGATACGGTCGAAACGATTAAGTGTCAGAACAGAATACGTTTCATAATTACCAACGGCTTTGAGAATATCAAGAACACCAGCACCACGAGGAATTGCCTCACCAGTCTTTTCATCTTTTAAGTGGATAATACCATTCGAATCGCGGTTGTACTCCGAGAACCATAAGTCCTCTTCGAGCATCTCGCGTCGCATGATTTCCCACATCTTCATCTCATAAGGCATCCAAAGACTACGCTCACCACCTGATGCAGTATCAAAGGCAATATTAACAACCTTATTACCCATGTTACCAGCAATCTCTTTCGAGAAACGGTAGTAACCATACTGGTTAGTTGCCTTGCTGAACGACTGGTTATTCGAGCGGTTTCCGTCAGACTTGCTACCCGGAATAGTCGAAGCACCTAATGCCCAAATAGCACCACTAATGAAGTCTTTTGCAACAGCATCAGCCGAGATAGGAGCACCCGACATATTGGTAAAACGATAAACATATCCACCAGTCGAAGTAGCAATACCCTCATTCTGAATACGCCATTGCATACCCGAAGGAGCAATAGCCGTGTGCTGATAAATAAACCAATTATCCTCCATTTCAACCTCAACAGTTCCGTAAGGCTGAATAGCAGTTTTATCAGATACCAGCTTTTTCAGACGAGAAGTAACACGCTGACGAGGAGCAATTTCCCAAGTATATTGAGTATCACCACCATTCAGCTTAACTTTTGTTGTAACAGCCCCTTGACCCTCAGTAAGAGTAAGAAGAGGATACTTGTCACTATCCTTACCCCAAAGATAAGTAAGATTACGATTAAGTTTAACAGGGTCAATCAAATCAAAATTCAGAAGCATATTAGCATCTGTATATTGATTCGAGTCAAATTTCACAGTTCCAATTTCACGCATTGTAAATTAGATTTTTGGTTAAGTTATTATTATAAGGCAAGAACATTTGCTTTATTTAATAGGTAAAACAATTTTATCATCCTTTGCAGTCTTTTGAACTCTGGGATTACCATTGTTTTTACCAGTCTTACTTGCTAATGAACGAAGACGTTTAACTTCTTTTTTAGCAAGTTCAGCTTTAATCAGTTGGTCAACTCCACCATCAAGATTCATAATAAATCGCATAGCCAATTCAGCAGGATTAGAAAGACGATTAATCTCATCAATCTGTGCTTGACTATAAACCATTCCATTAATCTCTTGAACAGGACGAGAGAAATAATCAAATAACTCTTGACGAGAAACAAGTTTCTCACCATCAGTTGTCTTAATTCTCAGACCTTCTTTCGGAAGGGCGTATTCTCCAATCTGACCTTTAACAACAATTAAATCATAAAGACTACCCGGTGCATTATGAACTTTGACAGTACCGTCATCTTCATATGAAACACCAAAGTATTTAATTTCCTTTTCAAGTTCAGCCTGCATTTCTTTGGCCTCACGTTCACGAATTGCTTTAATCTCACTCTCTTGAGTTTTACGCAACCAATTAAGACTTTCAGTTGCATCATCTTTAAGAGTGTTATTTGCTTTTGCAAACTCGACAATTCGTTTGGCACGTTCCGGAGAAGTACCTTTTTGAATTTCAGCTTTATAGATTAAATCAGCAAGTAAGTTATCATCATCTTTGATTTCAACTTTGCTATAATCTACATTTGCCGAATAACCTTCGATTGTACCGAACTTACTCTTATATTCAACAAGAGCTGCAATATCAGGATTGTTAGCTAAAAACTCATTAAAACCTTTTGCAAAACCCTCTCGTTCACCAAGAGCTTTTACAGCAGCTTCACGTTTAGCAAAACCCTCAATCGTAGGTTCAAACTTAACAGGTTCACCTTTCTCATCTTTAATAACAATACCACTGGCCTTTGAAATAGCTTCGATATAATCACCGTCTAATTCATTAGGCTCTTCATCAGACATTGCATCAATCTGTTCTTTTGTGAACTTAATTTCACCGTTATCATCTACGGCGTTTCCGTTATCATCAAGTGTGTAAAGAGTACCATCAATTTCTACTTGTTCCGGTTCAGTTTCTTCTTCACCATTACCAGTAGAACCACCCTTCTCACCTTCTTCCTCAGCTTTCTTACGAGCAGCTTCCTCTTCAGCTTTACGTCGTTCTTCAGCTTCTTGAGCTTCTTTAGCTTCTTTAGCTTTACGTTCTTCTAATTCTTTACGAAGACGTTCTTGTTTTTGTTCCTGTGTTTCATCATCAGGTATAACAACTTTTTCAACAGCCATATTAGTATTTATTTATAGTTGAATATTATTACATGAACAAAGATATACTATATATAATATATTATCAATAATTATAGTAGTATTATCTTGCAGGTTCTCTTGCTCGCCGTCGATAATTCTTGGTCATCATTGCTTTAATTCTTTTTGTAACTTTATTCTATTAACATCAGAAGCAGTGTAACCAGATTGAGCAGCCATAGCTTCATCCTTATCTATATTACCATTTCCATTGGTATCGACTTTAAGTCGCATATTCCAAATCTCTTTTTCACCTTCTTGTTTAAGAACTTCAAGATTAATATCATGTTCTCTATCAAGAGCATTTTGTTGAGCTTCAAATTCTTGTTTAGCTGCTTCACGCTGACTAACAATTTGTTCAACTTCTGCTTGAGCTTGTTGTTGAACTTGTTGCATTTGAAGTTCATAATCTCGACGAGCTTGAATAGCTTTCTTAATATTCTTAGCAATAGAAGTAATATTATTGTTTTCAATAGCTTCAATAGCAACTTCCAGTTGGTCATTCTGACCTGCACTAAATGCAAGTTCTTTCATCATATTCAGCTTATTCTGAACATCGGCATTATTACGAATATAAATTCCAATATTACCAGAGAAATCAGAAGAACCATCAATATCAACTACAACAACTTTATTAGTTGTCGGGTCTACATAAGAACCTCGTTTACCATCAATCCAAGCAAACTTACTGTAATCAATATTTGCAACATAATCACGTTCACGGAAGAGATTAAAACATTCAAGACTCCAAACACTTCCGGTCATTGCTTGAGAATAATTCGATTCATTAACAGCCTTACCTGCATAATCTTTGGCATCACCAAAGCGAGCATTATTCATATTAGCTGCTTCCCAAGCTTCTGCTTTCAAACCTTGTTTAAGATTATCAAGCATTTGAATATAATTCGTAATAGCACTTGTAGCTACTTCTCGAATAGATTGTAAAGCATTGGGTTGTGCATCAGAATCATCAAACGGTAAGAAACTATCTTTATTCGCAACAGCAAGACGTTCCTCGGTAGTCATATCGCTACTATCAGCGAGAATACTTTCAGGGAATAATAACCAAGACTTAAACTTAGCTACTGCACGTTCTTGTTGTAAAGTATAAATACGATAAAGAGCAAGATAAGGTAAAACACGGAAAGGAATAGGATTACGAAGATTATCTTTATGTAAACCTACAATACCATTATAGGGTAATTTACAATCACTATAATTGTTAAACCTTTCACGTTGAACTTCAATAGGTCGTGGCTTAATATAAATACCACTATGACAACCACCTATACGCCAACCTTCCCAAACTTGATTTATCCATTCCCATTCAATTTCAATATCACCAGCGGAAGCATCAAATTTATAATTCTCGTCTACAACACTTTCAACGATATTTCCTAATAAATCTCGATGTTTAAGAATACCTTGTTTAATTTCAGTTTTCCAAACATAATGATAAATATCAATTTCTTTACCATATAATCGAGCTTCACTACGAAGTGCTTCTGCGTTAGTATGTAAGATAGCTTTACGTTCAGCAAAATCTGTTTTATTAAAGATTTGAACTATGCCATCAGGAGCATCATATTTAGGAGATACAGTATAAATATCTTTAAGATAATTCATTTCTGCATCTGTAAGTTCATCACGAAATCTATCAATGATTTGCGGAATAGTCATTCGATAAACACGAAGTCCTGCATCATCATCTTCAATATATCGTTGACCACTTTCAATACGATAATATTCGAGAGGAGATATTACTTGAAGATAAACATCACCTTTATAAACTTCTCGATAAGTATAAACCTCTTCACAAGCCCACCAATAGAAATAGCATTGTTGATACTTGTCTTTTGCTTCAACAATAGTATTGATAAGTTCAAGACGTTTTTGAGTTGTAATAGTTACATCATCAATCCAATCGTTAAGAACTTCCTCAATAATATCGTTAAGTTCACCTTGCTTAATTGTCTTTTGACCAGTATTAAATCCTGCTTCATTAAGACGATTAATAATTTCTTGATTACAATAAGCCATTACTTTATCAGCAAGAACTTTATTGCGAGCAAGAGTTACAGAAGGGTCATTATTAAATACTTGATAATTAGAGAACATATTAATAAATTCTCCCATATATCGTTCTTTAATAGGAGTGAGAAAATCTACATCACGTATCTCACCATACATGACAGCTTTCTCACCAACCTTATCAATATAATTCCGAAGAACATATTCATAAGTTTTAGGGTCTACTAAACCATTAGCAGCATCAAGAAATTTCTGCGTAACAGTTTTATCATTCTGACCAATAGCAAGATTAATCCAATAATTACAATTAGGAATGTACCAAGCTTTCGTTTGTTTTGTAGCAGTACTTGCACGCTGGTCAGGCATAACAAGTGGAGTTGCTCTTAAATCACGTTCACTCATTTTAGGAATCTATTAACTTTACGACCAGTGTTATTAGTTTTACTTTTCGAGTTAGCTTCTCGTTCAAGTAAAAGAGAATCTTTACGAAATTCAAACATTGCAACGATAGCCGAACTTAATCGGTCTGCATTACGTCCAAATATAAATCTATCCAACTCTAATAAGAAACTTATATCATAAATTTGATTAAATCTATATATTGGTGTATCGTCGGACGTTTTTCCGACAATTTCGTATAAGAAATCCCGCACCATGCGCATACCCTCTAACTTAATATCGCCATCACCAATTACAATACCATAACCAGTAATACGAGGGCCATCAACACTTCGATTAATATAACTACTTGGGTCTTTTAATAACTTATCTCTATAACCCCATTTCTTGAAATTAGTAACAAGTTCACCAGTACCAGCCTCATAAAGAACTTTACAATTCCAACGTAAACAAGCATAAAGAACAAGTTTATCGACAGCTTCCATAGTATCAAGACGACCACAATAAGAAGCAACAAGTCGTTTACCCATGTAAGGAGTTTTACTGTTAGTACGCATCCACACTTGAAAACTTGCAAGTGAATTTTTTGTACTAACTTCTTCTTTATTTTTATCTACACGATATGGGTCATAAGAAATAAAATAAAGACTACCATCATTTGGAATAGGAGAATAAAATTCTCTTATACAACCATGAACATCAGTCTTTGAATTATGAGGTACATCAGTTATATACTCATGGAATCTATCGGAACCAAATATAGCTCGTTCAATACATTCCTGTTTAGTAACAAATCTAACACGTCCATCATCAAGTATATACCAACCATCTTCATAAAAATGATTAGACTTATCATATTTAATAGCGTTAATATGATTAGTAAGTTCCGGACTGTGAAAAATGTTCTCTTGTGTGTTCGTAAATGCCTCATTAGGACTGTTAGCACGTTGACCTACATAAATATTATATTCACCAGCATCTTTCTCTTTTTCTGCACCACGTTTCTTGTCATAATCATCCTTCCAAGAAGCAAACAGTAAAGAATTACCATCTTCTATAAAAGGTTCATAATCCCATATCTGCGGAAAAAAGAAACCACAAACAGCATGTCTACTATTAGCATCCCAGATATTTTCCATAGGAAGCATATCATTCTTTCCGGGATTATAAAAACAATTACTAAAAGCTTCCCAGTTAGCACCTTTTGTACCACCCGTACCATATACACGAATAGTACCAATTCGCATTGCACCTGATTCACTATTAGACATCATAACGTCTAACGCCTTTTGAAGATTAGGACAGTTATGAGTAATAGTAAAATCTTCTAATAATACAAGATTATCACCATCTACTTCAAATCCATAATATCTACCTCGACCAATAGGTTTAATATCAAATCGAGTTTCCAATACATTCTTTTGTAATGAAATATAATTTTCTGCTTTTTTACGATTTATTTTAGTAGGAATTAAATGACAACCAGATAAAATAAAAATTCTATAATAAGTAACACCTCTTATAATCTTTTCTGAAACAGTGGTTTTCAATCCAAGACTTCTACAAATATAAACAATATCATAAACAATTGCAGGGTCTTTTTGAGCTATTTCAAAATTATGTTTTTTAGAATCATAAGAACCATCAGTGTCAATAATACCAGCTAAAAATTCTAATCTACTTTGTTTATCAGTATAAATGTACTCTTTTGGAATATATTTATTATGAAGAACTCCCATATTAAAAAGTTCTTGTCTAAACCAATTATCCGAAGCATCTTCACATTTTACTAATGTAATTCTTTTAGCATTAAAATTAGTATCTGCAATCGAATAATCAAGATTATTATTTTTTGAATATTCTTTTAAATAATCAATTACTTCACTATCTTCATTGGTAAATCTACATGTATCTTTATCTCCATCACCAATCCATAATCCAAAAACATAAGGTTCAATTTTAACATTCTTTTTATCAAAATCAATACATGTTTTTATAAGAGCATGATTATCTTTCCAGCGAGGATGTTCTTTAATCATATTTATATAATCTGGAGCAGTCATAGTAATCGGTTTACATATATTACCATAACTTTTCCTATAAATCATATAAATATCATGCTTACTATTTACAACATGAGATTCACCATTTAAAGGAGTAACTTCGTATAAATCATCTTCACCATTTATAGTAGCTAATACTGTACGAGGATTTCCGTCAGGCCCCATAAGTTTATCACCTACTTTAATATCTTGAACAAATTTAATTTGTCCATCAGACATTATAAAACCAGTATTTTCCCCAAAACATTTACCTGCTTCCTCAAAATCAGTTTCAATAGCTTTCTTACCTACTGCGGCACTTTCATTTTTACCAATAGCAACACTTAAAAGTTTACTACGAAATCCGAAAGCCTTTTGACCTTCTTTTGATTTCTTATATCCAAGTTCAATACCTTTATCAAAGTTCTCACTTAGATAACCTCTTCGCCAATAAGTTTTATCTTCATACCAATCAAGATTAACTTTAACCATATAAGATGTAGCACCTTTCTCAGTTAAATAATCCATTTGGTCGGCAGCAAGTGTAACAGTTACATTCTTATTTGCGTTAATAGTATTAGCTGCTTGACTACCACGTTTATATGAAAAACCTTTACGACGAGCTTTTGCCTTACATAAGTTACAACTATTATTAGCAATCAGCTCATCAATCTTAAAGTTCCAATAATCTCCATCCCAAAATCGAGGAAAGCCTTCAACAGTATTAACCTTAAATCTTCCCTCTTTATCTAACTGTTTACGTTCCTTTTCATTAGGAGCACGTTCGATACGACCATAATTAAGATAATTATAATGGTCGCCAGTTATACGAACTTTATGAAGTAAAGCTTTACGTTCAGCATCAGATTTAGCTGCTAAATAAGCAGGAATATCTTTAATGTATAATTTACAATATGCTTGAACACCTTTAACTCGCCTATCCATTTCACGTTGCCAAAACTTTATGGCATTAGGACTATCATCAGGTTCAAGACAATAACATCCATGTTTCTCATAAAAGTCTGCAACACGACTGAATATTTCAGTACCTACGAAAACAAAATCTATTTTCATAAGTACACCACCACTTTCACCTATAAGAAAATCGTTATCTCTGTCAATCCAAGGTTTACCAGTAAAACGACAAATACTTGAAGATAAAGGCTTGTAACTTTCTTTATCTTCAAGTATATAATCTATAAACGGACTTCGACCAGTTTCATAACCATAACGATTGTCTTTACGATAATGTTTCTGTTTCGTTAGGAGCATTAGATGCTCTATCATTTGTTCCGTCATAGCTATCTCTATATTCAGCTCCACCACGAATTGACGTTACACCTTTTTCAATCTTATCCCACTTATCATTAAGCTCAGTAAGACTTTCAACTCGTGCAGGAATTTCATTAGCAATTTTAATAATCTGTTTGAGAGTATCTTCACAAAAAGCTAAATCTTTCATTTCAAGTTCTTTCGACATTAAATCTTCTATACCATCAGTTAATGTACGAACTAACTTACTTGAAAGATTCAAAGATTTAATAGTAGAATTAATTAAATCTTCAACAGCTGTAATATTAAGATTTGATTTTACAAATTCAATAGCAGATAAAACAACTTTATCCGGTAGATAAGATTCATCCAAACCGGCATTAGACTTAGCATAAGCATAAGCTTCTTTTTTAGTAAGTCCTGCTTTCGTTACATAACCTTTTCTATCGGATAAATATAATATAAATCTAAATTCTTTTTCTGCAAAAGATTTATCTTTACTATCATCACGAGCATATATCTGTTGAAGTAAAGGATATTGAAGTATCTCTTCTACATCAAGAATTAGTTTATCATTTTCTATCTTAAATCCATGTACCATATATCATCGACTTGATATAAATATTAATACAGCGTTCAAAGCAATAGAACCAGCTGCAATCCAACCATTTCTACGTTTCTTTTTTCGTTCAGCTAAATATCTTTCTTGATAATCAATTAACTTATTATTGAGTGAATCAAGGCCACCAAAAGAAACAACCAAAAGACTATCACGAATAGCAATATGATAAGACTGGAAGGATATAACGCTATCTTGTACCCTTTGAATTTCACTGGCAGTAAGATAAAGTTTTTCATACTTTTCACCTTCAAGAAGTTTTATAGCTAACTTACGAGTTTCTTTCGGAGTAAAAACAATAACTGTATCGCCATCAATCTTGTATCTTTTTTGCGATATAGCGGAGAATGGAATCATCACTAATGATATTACTATCATTAAAATCACTTTCAGCTTTCTCATAAATAGTAATAGTTTTTTGTTTAATTCCTCTAAGACTATCAATAACAAATTGTTGTTCATTAATAATCGTATCATATTTCTTAATGAAACTATTAAGACTATCTCTTAAAGATTTAATAGTTTCATCATTTCTTTCAATACCTAAAAACTTACGATTAATATATCTACCAAAATAAGCAGCTCCAATACCAATCGCAAGAATCAAAACAATATAAAATATATATCGAACAATATCTTTCATAACTTACAAATCTAAATCCATTTCATTAATAAGAACATAAGATTGAGTTCCTTTACCAATCGCCTTATCAAACAAAGGAATAATAATATCATTCCAGTGATTCACATCTTTGATAACTTGACAACCAGCAGAATAAAGACCAATCTCGTCACTTACTTTCCAACTTGACGCCCTATGTAAATTAATACCAAACATACCAAAGTCAGTATTATCGGTAATATCAATTTTGTCATCTCGATTATTGTCACGAATTACTTGACAAGGATTAGCTTGAACAAGCGCCTTATATTGTCCTTTATGTTTACCTATTTTCCAAAGAGCTTTGTGTACACCTTCTCGAAGAACCGCACAACCTTTATTATTAACAGGAGTTTCAAGATTTAAATTACTTGGGTCAGTAGTAGCTTCAAAAACCATACATTCCCATATATTAAAACCTCGTTCATAAAACATTACAATAACATCATTATAATGTTTAGTACAAGTACTTTTAGAACGAATACCCCAAATATTAAGATTAATAGGATAACTATCATTTTTCCTAAATATAGGATATTCTAAATCTTTAGCAATTTCAATAAATCTATTTGGTAAATCATTTACATCAATAAGTTTATTAAATAATGCGTTATATTTTGATTCCTTAGTTGCTTTCATATTTGTAATACTTTTTGTAACTTGTGTGGGCCTCGCTCCGCTCGGCCTTTCGGGTGCTCCGCACCCTCACCCGGTGGGGGAGTGGGTTGGACGCCCACTGGCGACACCATTTGTATCATCACTTATAACACTTCTATCGTCCAAACTAAATTTTATAGTTGCCCATGATAATTACTATTAAAAATCCTAATAAGATTTACTGCAAGTTTACCACGAGTATCTATATAATAAATCTTAATAGTTTTCATAGCTTAGAAAAGTGTTTTAGCAGTTTTATAAATATGTTTACTTGAATAATCAGCAATCATCATTCCGACTTCATTTTTAAGATAAGGAATATCATACATTTCTACGACTTCTTCATCTTCTTCATTTTCGTCTTGAAATTGATTCTGAATAGTTCTAATATGACAGAGAATAATTCCTACATTTTTATAACCCCAGCTCTCAACAAGATTAGCATAAGTAGAAAGTTGCATTGCATAATGATTACCTATACTATCTGCGAGGTGGTCAAGTGGTGCACCAAAATATTCCTCTTTATAAATAAAATTATTGAGGTCAAGTGTACCATCAAGTTTCTTATCATAATAACCACTTTCAAATCTAATTGGAGCCTTATTAGTTTTCCAGTCTAAAATGATAAATTCCTTATCACGAATTAAGAGAATATCAATAAGACCGGAAACAAGATTTTGGCTATCATAAACACCAATCTCAGCGTAGATATGATAACCTTTCGTAACAAGAGCAGCAATCAGACTAAATATATCAGGATACTTTTCTCGAATACCAGTCTTAACAAAATATTCAAGATTTAGCTTACCGTATTTATGACTACCAACAATATCATCTATCGTATAGATTCTATCATTGATAAAACCATTAGCGTTCAGCTTATATCCATTACAAGTCTTAATAGCAGTTTCAAGGTAATTATGTTTCTTTGTTCCTTTATCACAAGCCTTAATAGTTTCTTGTTCCCATTCCCAAAGAATTTGTTTCTTAGTTTTACCTTTATATTTTTGATATTTTGGATGTCGAGGATTCTTACCTATACGTTCACACGCTGCGGCAATTTCTTCTTTCTTAAATTCTTGCGTATATTTACCAATAAGAGTAGTAACAGATATGTAACCATTACCTAAATCATCTGTGTACTTATGTTCCTCTTCATTAAAGTACAGTATTCTACCCTTTGGCAAAATCTTTTCTGAAACGCATTTTCTTCCCATCTTCTTCGGCAGTTCTACGTCTACGACGATTAGCAATATGATAAGCAATAATCTTTGCTTTACGTTCCTCTCGACTTAAACCTTCAAGTTCCTCAGCATGAGTTTTCTTAAAGAACTTAGCTGGACTATATTCAAATCTACCAACACGAGGAACACTGACAACTTCATCTCCTCGCATCATAGCTTTGGCAACACTATCCTTTTGTGTTCTTTCTAATAACTCTAATACTTTCGCCTTTTGGTCAGGTCTTAATTTTTCCCAAGCCGCAACACTTCGTTTATAAGAAGCAGGTCGTCGAAGAACATAAGGTTTAAGATGTTTTTCAATACGTTCATCTACGAAAGGAACTAACTTATCATAAACAAAAGGATTAAGCATAGTTTAATTATTAACAGCAGGAGATTCAATCCAAACACCTACGATAGAATATTCATCTACAAGAACAAATTCACTAAACTTAACAGTTCCAACACCAACAATAGATTTACCTTCACGGTGAATTTTCTGTTTAGCTGCAAGTGTTTGAGTATCGCCCGGCATTTGAATAAGAGTAGGAATACAACCGTTTTCCAGTTTTACTTTATCTCCAACTTTAAGACCTTTGACATCTTCGGCAACAGCCATAACAGTATAAGCCTTAGCTGGAATCTTATTAATTTCCTCGTTATTAAGAATATTAAGAGTAGATACTTCAAAATCTGCACGAAGAAGAACTTTATTACCACGAGGACTAAATGCAATTTTTGTTTCCATAGTTTTACTTTGTTTAGGATTTACATTATTATAACTACGAGTACAAATATATAATATAATCTTATCCCATGCAAACAAATCTAAATAAATTTCAAACTGAATTAATAAAATTATCACTATCAGAAGCAGAATTATCAATAAGTCTAATAGTAATTACAGTATTAGCGATTAAAAGACCTCACGAGTGGGCGTCCAACCTGCTCCCCCACCGGGAGTACACAAGTTAAAACTAATAAAATCCCTATTAAAAGCTCTTCAAAGTTTACCACTTTTTGCATTACCAGTTTTCCCACCAAAAGAATTAATTTTGGCGACATTAGTATCTTGACCAGTTGCACTACTAAAATCACTAATTTTTGAACTAATTTTTTCGTTATTAAATTCGTTATTAATTACGTGATTATTTGATATAGTTTCTGAATTACGAGTTGGAATTTGTATATATATTATATATTCATTATTTGTAATAATATTACTTGTAATATTATTACTATATATAGGTATATGGTCAATTAATTCAAAAATTCATTCAAAAATTACGGAAAATAATGATGCAAAAATTGTAGATTTTAGTGAAGATAGAGGTCATTTTACAGGTAATTTTACAGGTCAAATTACAAGTAATATTGAAATTACATTAAAAATTAATTCAAAAATTAAGGAAAATGGTAATGAAAATAATAGAGATTTTAATAAAGAAACTAATGAAATTTTAAGTAAAATTAAAAATGAAGAAAATAAAGATTCAAAAATTATAGAATTTAATATAAGATTTAATAATGAAATTAAAAGCATTTTGAGTAATTTTATAGATAATGATATAAGTCTTTTTATAAATAATAAGAATAAAGATAAATTTTTTAAGGATTTTAATGATAATCTTAAAGATAAGAAAAGAGATTTTAATGATAATTTTAACAATATTACTGTAAGTCTTTTTACAGGTATCGAAAATAATATAAGTATTTGTTATAAATTTCAAAATGATTTTAATGATTATTTTCAAGATAAAAATAATAAAAATATTAATGATTATAAAAGTATTTATACAAATAATGATGATAAAGATAAATATTTTATATATTTTAGTAATTTTATAATGATAGATAAAGGAAATTTTCTAAGGATTTTAATAACTTTTGTAAAGATAAAAATGAAGATTTTAATAATAAATTTCGTGATAAATCTATAAGTGCTTTTGTAAGTGAATATAAATTGTAAGAAAAAGTTATAAAGATTTTAATGAAAATGATAATATTAATAATGATAATAAAATGAAAGATTGAAATATTAATGTAAATGTTTTTACAGATATCGGAAATAATATGGATGTTTATATTGTGGAAGTACCTAATGATAGATAAAGGAAATTTTATAGATAATTTTAATGACGAATGTGTGAGTTTTATTATGGGTATCGGAAATGATATAAATGTTTATATTGTGGAAGTACCTAATGAAACTGCCCCGTCCATTCAAGGGTTTGCGAAGCCCCCCGCTTGAGATTGCAGGAAAGAAAAAAATAAACGTTTCCTGAATAGTCTAATTAAACATTATTCAACTATGGCAAAACAAATCAAAGAAGCAACTGAAACAATTGTTAAGGTTGTTCGCATTAGTGGTAAAACTAAACCGCTGGCAATTAACGGTAAAGAGAATACCGATAACGTTGTATTCTTGCGTGCATTTGATGCCGAAAGCGGTGCGAAACTTGATACACCGCTAAGTATCACAGAAAGTAGGGCAAAAATGTTCGGTTTTTCTTGCTTGTGTATTAGCGAGGAAACGGCCGAACGCGATAATGCCGGAAATATGGTTGAGGAACTCAACACGCTGACGAATCCGCCCAAGTACTACGAAATGACATTGCGAGTAATACCGAAAGGCGAGCCGGGCGAATGGGGCTACAAAACCAAAAAGGCCGTAACGGTGGACGGCAAAGAGTACAAAGCGGGTGAACTTGTTCCCTATCGTACTACTGGAACTATGATTGTAGAAGCAATCGGAAAAGAGTACAAAGATACTGATTTCAAGAGTGCCGCGATTAATCGTATCAATGGAGCCGCAAACGCTGCCGGTGATATGGCATATCGCGTTGAAACTTTCCGTCTGATGTTCGGACGTGTTCCGAATATGGCTAACGAGGAGGACAGAAATACACTACTTTCGCTTCCGGTAGCACACTAAACAACTAACGTTAAGGATGGCGAACGTCGTAATGATGTTCGTCATTCTTTTCGTAAATTACAAGTTTCATTACGACCAACACTTTAAGTTTCATTACGACCAACACTATTAAAACTATGAAATGGTTAGGATTTATAGCATTAGTTCTAATTGAATCATTAGCTATATTCGGATTATCATTAGAAAAAATAGGATTTACTATTCCACAAACGATATTAATTTCGTGTTATGTTGTGTTATTAATTATTACAATTACGGGATTTATTGTTACGCATTTTGTAAATCTACAAAAAGAAAGAGAAAATGAATTTCGAATTTTAATACGAGAATTAAGAGAAATTAAAGAAGTAGTAGGAACATCTGAAACACGAGTAATTAAATTAGAAAGTTTGATAGAAAATGATGTAAGAAATGATATAGAAAGAGTGTATATAAATGTAATGAAAGAATTGAAACGAAAAGAATGATTAGTTGCGGAGGTATTATCTCCACTTTTATCTTTATTATTTCCACTATCAGAATCTCTAATTTTAGGCAAATAATCTCTTTATAATTGTTCTTAACAATCTTACAATATCATTTATAATATTTTTTATATTAATATTTTCATTTTTATTTTCATTTTTATTTTCATTTTTATTTTTAATATCATTTATATTAATTTTTCTATTTTCATTTATAATATTTTTATCATTTTTATTTTTAATATCATTTTCAATAGTAATTATACTATCATTTTCAATAATAATTGTAATAATTATTTCTCTATTTCTTTCATTCTTTTTAATATTACGTTTAACTATAAAATTTATATAAAATTTACAAATAATTTCTTTATCACCTTTACCATAATTTTAGGCAAATAATCTTCCTTATATTGTTATCATTAAAATCGTAATAGTAATTGCTATAATTATTGTAATAATATTTTTATTCTTTTTATTTTTACTTTTTACAATATTATAACTTTTACATTTATCTTTATTAATAATAACAATATTCTCATTATTCTTTTTATCATTTTGAGTATTAATATTCTCAATTTGATTTTTATTAATCATAAATATAATAATTAACATTGTAATTGTAATAGAATTTGTAATAGAATTTGTAATAGAATTTGTAATATTAACTGTAATTATTTATTCTTTACTTTTATATTACTTATTTTTATTATCAATTATATTAATTTTAACATCATAACTATCATGACTTGTGCTATCATTGGATTTATTATTTCCTATTTATTTGTTAAATTAACAGTAGGAAATTCAGTAGACATAACTGGTGAACCAGAGTTTACACTAACAGAAAAACTACAAGCATCATTCATTATATTCTTATTTGGAGGATATTGGATTGTATTACTTGTAGAGTATTTATTATTCTAATCTAAAACAGCTATGGACACAACAACTGAAACAAAAGTAAAACAATCAGCAATATCAAAACTGATTAAAGCTGGTTCAAAACAAATAACTATATCTGATATAATTGCATTAAATGAAATATATGAATCATTTAATGTATCAAATATTCAAACTCTCATTTATACAACAGCTAAAGAACTATCTGAAAAATCTGCAAAAGAAATAATTCTTAGATGTGTAAAACAATCATTACTTATTGCACAATCTGAAGAATATTATGATGAATGTCGTTTTACACTCAATCAAGCAACAGAACAAGTAGAACGATATGCAGCAGATAAAGACAAACTTTACAAAGAGATACATCAACGAGATGAATTACTCGAATCATATGTATCTGATATAGTTACATATAAAGATATAACTAAACATCTTAAAATAGCACTTGGAATTGCTATTATAGGAGTAATAATCGCTATCGTTGCAGGAATAATCATATAAGCTATGATACCATCTATCATTATCAATTTCAAACAAGGAGAAGGTTTAGAAATTAAATCTTCTGAAGAATGTGGAATTTCACGAGTTCAAACAACTGGTTCTAATATAACAATAATATTCGAATGTGATTCTCGAATTACTGTAAAAGAACAAATGCGATGTTGGAAAAAATTAACTCCACACGCAAAAGTAATAGATGTTTACATTCGTAAATTCGCAATAGCATTCGATACAACAATCATTAATTCAACAACAATTAAATACAAATAACTATGTCTAACAGTATGTTTTTTCTTCTTTGTATTTGTATCATCATTTGCTTTATTATTTCCGCTATTACTTATACCTATAATAAGGCCAAAGATAGAGCAGTTGATAAGGCTATTAATGATGATATTCAAGATGATTTTGTATGTTTGGGGGATGTTTATATTAATAAGTATTATATTGAGTCTATTTATTTAGATGATAATGGACATCTTGTTGATATTAAAACAGACCATAATCAATATTCTTATCGTTTTACAAGTGAAAGTTCATATCATAAATATCTCGATTATCTCGAAGATACTTGTAAAATTGATACAATGATTCATAATCAGTATTAAGCAAATATGAGTAATCTTAAAGAAGCTCTCGCACAGGATTTTATCTTCTTACATGGAGATAAAAAATATAATAAAGAACATCAGTTTATAGCTTGCGAACGTTCTCGTAACGAAACTCATGTAATTGTTGGTTACGCATATCGTTGGTTTTCTGATGCCAAAACTACTGTTTCTCAATATGCTATTCCTATTTCTGATTGGGAAGATAAAGAGAAATTTATCACTTTCAATGATTATGTGAAAGAAAATCTTATAACAGGTGAGAAATATAATTTACATAATATTAATTATAATCTTAGTATTGATGCTTTCTTTATTGAACATTTAGAAGATAGCATGAGTACTATTAATGAACGTAATCATCGTAAAAATCCACCGTATGAATGTTGTGATAAAGAGGTCGATTATTCAGATGATGATTTCATGGAAATATATGATTAACATAAAATAACTAACGTTATGACTGCTAAACTAATTGTATCTGTTAAAGAAGTAAACGGTATTGCACAAGTCGTTTACTATTGTAAAGAACGTCGGCGTATTTATCGTAAATCGTTCGCTGATACTGTTCGAGAATTTCGTGATGCTTACAGAAAAGCTAATAAAAAATAAGTTGCAACTGGAGAGGGCTACGCAGCTGGGCTACGCCCAGCCGCTCCGCTCCCCGGTGGGAGAGGAGGTTGCACGCCCACTTGTCGCGCTAATACTGTTACTAATATGAAAGTTTGGGATGTTACAATTGAATTAGATAATAATAAACATTGTAACGTAATAATTGAAGTAATTGCATCTACTGAAAATAAAGCTCGTGTTAATGCTGAAATTAAAGCTCGTAAGAAATATAATACTAACTTTGTTAAATCAGTAAATGTTAAATACTTAGGTATTTACAAAGAATCTTAAAATAATGTTAAACTATGTTATGTGAAATTATATCTGAAACAAAAGGTACTATTATTAATTTACCTATACAAGGTGATATTAATGTTAGTCGTGACGATTATATAGAAATCAATAATGTTCGATATGTAGTTCGTCGAAAAGAATATATTCTTAAAACTGAAACTGAACCTACTGGAAGACAAGTGTATATTACTCGAATTGTTATTTATGTCATGTAAACTATGCCAAATTTAGAAGATTGTATTATTAGATTTGAAGATTCAAACCCAACATTAGTTCGTGTTGAAAATACTTCAAATAATATTGGTATTGGTGCAACACCAGTTCTACCATATAGTAAACCTGAACCTGAACAAGCGCGAGGGGCAGCATTATCTGCTATTAGACCTATGACTGTTGCAGAATATAATAATATCCACGCAAATGATTATAAAACTGAAAGAAATACTGGAAGTATCATTCTTATTATGATTGTTGCAACAATTTGCTTAATTAAAGTCATTAGAGCTGCGAAAAAATCAGATTAGCTAAATATGACTACTGAACAAGAAAAAGATTTTAAGAAAAGAGGCATATATAATGATATTATTCTGATGACAAATTTGACGATGATATATTGTTATATTATGTTCTTTGCTCTTGAAGAAGTTGTTAATATCTTTGGTAAACTTTATCGACATTCAACCAAGTATTATTATAATATCGTTCGAGAAGTTCTCGATAGAATTAATTGTGATAATATTAATTGTTTCAAAACAAGTCAGCAAGATGCTGGTCAAATGGTTTTGGATGTTGTTAAAGAAATCGAAGATAGACTTGCTTTTGATGATAAACAGTTGTATATCCTATTTGTTATTAATCAAAAGGCTTACGATAATATTCATAGATTTGAACCCGAAGTTACAAGTATATTTAAGAAACAAATTGAATACATTTATCGTAAACTAATTGATTATTGTCCTGTAACATTGGATAAAGACAAAATGGCTATTGCAACTATTGTCATTAATCAAGTTGTTAATAAAGTTAAAGCTCGTGAGGAATCTGATGGTTCACTCACTATTATATATGATGATGCAAAATAAATTTCAAGATTTGTTTGGTCATACTATATATAATTATTATATTTGAATCATAAATAATAAACAAACAAACACAAGAACTATGCCTTACATTATCACTCGTGCTAACGAAAATAATAAAGTTGGTAAAATGGGAAAAGGTCGCAAAATCAGTCATGTTCAAACTATCGTAGTCGGTGGTGATGAACGTAATAAATGTCGGCCGGTATATCGTGTAACGCTTATTCACAAAAATAATAAGTAATAAATTAATACAACAAGTTGTAAATACATTATCATAATAAAATATGTAATGAGTAGAAATCCTCGATAGGCAATCCAGTATTAAATTACTATTTTTACAACTTGTTTTCTTGAACTATGGTGTAATGGTAACACATGAGATTTTGGTTCTCAGATTTCAGGTTCGAATCCTGATAGTTCAACTATTATAGATAATCATGGCAGAGATATAAATGCACCCAATGGATTGGTTGGTGATGCAGTAAGTCGAGGCTTAACTGTATTTTAGGCTGGTGTAAGTCCAGCTGATTATCTATAATTACGCCGTGTTAGCTTTAATGGTAGAGCAGCTGACTTGTAATCAGCAGGTTGTAGGTTCGAATCCTACACACGGCTCACATTGGGATTGTTGTGTTCCAAATGTTGATGTTTTTGACATGGACATCTCGGAGTACTTCTGTTGTGATAATAGTGGTACTCTTTTTCATGTAAATTCTAATCTAATATATAATATTATGACTTTAGTCACTCTACCTTCTGGAACTGTTTTAGCTAATGATTTTGCTCTTCCGATTATTGTTGTTAGTAAAGTTCTTATGGCTAATGACAACAATCCTCACGCTAAATTGTATCCGTATTATTTTACAATTATGTATGCTAATGGAGTTTCAATTCCTATTATAGCTAAAACATTAGCAGATGCTGAGCTTGATAGACAAATAGTTGTTAAAGCTATTACTCCTACAAAAGATTCAAACGTGAATTAACTATCTGTTGAGATTAAAAGCTAAATTAAAATTCATCGAAAGACTAAAAACAATAATCAAACAAAAAGTAAAACTATAGAACAGACACAAAAGACTTGCAAAGTAGCAATTAAGTTTAGATTTACAGTTAGTTCTTGTGCTGGAAATAATTATTCCAGTTAGGGCATACTTAAAATCGTAACTGAAATTAAACCTACTATTTTGTTTCATAGGTCAGAGAATGGTGAAAAACATAATCTGATTGAACAAATAGCTACGGATAAAGTTAAAGAACTTATCAAAACATCTGGTAGTAATACTGTTGATGTTGAGATTCATTCTGTAACTCTTCTCTAATATAGTTGACCACGAACTATTAATCGTGGTGGTTTAAGGCGAGATGGTGAAATAGGTAAACACGAAGGACTTAAAATCCTTTGGTCAGTAATGACCTTGCGGGTTCGATTCCCGCTCTCGCTACAAGTGTCCAAATAATGGACGCGAGTGTACCAATCCGAGTACACAATCTTGCATACAAAGCTGTCAAAAATATGCGAGTTAAAAATGTGACAGTACTTATGGATACTCATAAGGCTAACGCTGGTACCAAGCGGAATGATATTGTGTAAGTTTCAACACGTTCATTTAGTAATGATGTTGTTAATGCTGACGAGCAACGAACAAGAAACGAGAGTACTCCTCGTTCTTGTCTTTTTAATGATGACGAAACCCGCGCGACAAGTGGGCGTGCAACCTCCTCTCCCACCGGGGAGCGGAGCGCTGGGCGAAGCCCAGCAGCGAAGCCGACTTAAATTGCTACTAAATTAACTCTTAATTAAATACAAATTAAAACTATCTAACATTATGGTATGAGTAAGCAACCTATTATACAAGTTCATAGTTGCAGAGCTTGTAAGTATTGTAAAAGTAAAACTTCGTATAAGTCACGAACTGAACGAAAGACTTATTATGAATGTGATAAGACTAAAACTATGATTACAGAAAGTGTATATCAAACAAATGATTGTTTAACTTTTATTAGTCGTAAATAGTTTATGCCTAAACTCAATGCTAATCAGATAGACAAATATCTTAATCCGAAAGATAACGGAGATAAGAGAAGGTCTAAACCTAATAGAAATCTTCGAGAAGATAACAATCAAAATTATAATAAGAAGAATGATAAACGTAGGCCAACAAGTCGTAACCAGTAAAGGTAGATATGGTCGTGTTATTGATGTTGATAATTCATCCAATGAACTTAAAGTATTAGTTAAGATTGGTACTAAGAATTATTGGATATTAGAAAGTCAATTAACTCCTGCTACACATATAGTTAGGGTTAAAGTTGAATACGAAATAGATTATTGTGGTAAATCTATTACCGATAGTCTTGAAGTAGCCCTAAAACGTGATACTGTTCTTTACAATGATAATGTTAATTATTTAGCTCAACTTTGTAAAGATAAAGTAGAAAGACAATTAGAAATGGAAGTAAAAGTTAAACAAATTAAAATTTCATAAGTGCTATGACATTTGACTTAAAAGTTATTACTATTGAAACTAAACCTCGTGCTGGATACTTTATTCTTGACGAAGGTGAATTTTCTACTGTTAAAAAGGTTGTACCTCAACGTAGCGAAGTCTATCTTGATAATGGTAAAATATTATCTATTGCTGATGCTTCTAAGAAAGTTGCAAAACTTATCGGTGAAGTTACTACTGAACAAGAAGATAAAGTTATTACAAAAACTTATTCGATTATTCATAGTGATTTCAGTGGAATTATTCGCGGTTTGTATGATACAATTCCTTATGGAGATGATGTTCCCGAAGAGGATAGAAAATATAAAACGCTTCGTGATGCACTGTTCGCTGGTGTAAAAGTCAGATATGAAGGTGCATTTGAAACTATTCTTACTCGTACTGTTGTTGATGAAGTTGTTGAGATTTCAAGTCTTTCTGTTGTAGACAGGTATCAGCTTTATTCTCGTGATGATAGAGTTGGTGTTGTTACGAAGTTTGACAAAGATTCTCATTGGTTCCAAATTAAGCTTAATACCAGTGGTACTGTTGTTAAGTGTAAACGTGAAGATTTTACAAAACTTCATAATGACAATACTATACAGATGCTTCATACTTTATGTTCTCGTTGTGGTCGGTAAATGGATTTTAGTAAACTTAAAGGACTTGTTCCTGTAAAGAAAGCTAATATCAATAGAGATTCAACTAATCGAACAAGAAGTAAAACTTCAAATATGACACCTCATGCTATAAAGTGTGAGGTGTTTTTTTATGATAATAAGTTTTATGGAATTGTTGATAATGAACGTTACCATATTGATATAACAAATGAGGATTATCAGAAAGCTACATTTGCATTTAGCACACCTGATAATGAACATTGGGATTGGTTTACGATTCGTCCTTTTAGTGCTGCTGAAGCTGATATTGAAAACTTGAAAAAGTATTGGCAACTTATTGTTCCTAAAATGAAGATTTGGATTACTCTTGAAAATGGAGTAGGAAAACTTGATATGGAACGTATTAATAATCGAAACGAAAAAGTTTTCAAAAGATTAAGTCCAAAATATTATGCTTCTCGACGCAATTAAAGAGTATTCGGTGGTCATGCCGGAATTACTTCAATATTTGAAGAAACGAGGATATGACCCCGGATACTTTTTTACAAAGTTAGACCTATCGCTACAATTCATAATAATATTCGAGTTTTTGTTACAGAACTACGATATTGTTATGATTACAACTCCTAATGTTATGGGTGTTAGAGCTTATGTTAATCGAACTACTGACAAACAAGATGTAATATTTGTTTGTCCTACTCCTGAAACTTATAAAATAAGTAATAATCATTATGAAACCCTTATTAGTAAGGCATTTGAGTATATCCAAAACACTGCATTTTAGCCGATATGGACGCAGATAAATTGAAAGACCTTACAAGTATTAAGGCAAACAAAAATAAGCCGTCAGCGAGGCCAAAACAGGCCGCCACGGGTGATTATTCGCAATTATATCCGGGACAACAGCAGGCTATTGACAAACTATCTGATTGGTATTTTAGTAATGAACTTGAATGTACACTTGAAGGTTATGCTGGTACGGGCAAAGCTTTATTAAATGGTACTCCAGTTCTTACAAACAAAGGTTGGACTTCTATTGAATCTCTTAAAATTGGAGATTTAGTTGCTACTCCGTATGAAGGTTTTCAAAAGGTAAAAGGTGTATATCCTCAAGGTAAAAGACCTTTATATGAAATTACTTTTAGTGATGGACGAACTATTATATGTGATGAGAATCATTTATGGCAAATTCGTACTAAAAGAATGTTGCAAAATTATCATAGAATAAGCGGTGATAATTTAAGATATTCTAAAACTATTTCTACGTTAGAATTGTTTAATGATTCTAATAATTTATATATTGATAAAATAGGATATAAATATGCTATCCCAGTAGCTCCTATTATTGGTAATCATAAATCATTCAATATACCACCTTATGTTTTAGGTATATTGCTTGGTGATGGTTGTCTTACAACTCAATATGTTAATTATAGAAATCAAATTGAAATTTCTTCTGATGAAGAAGACATTATTGTAAAAGTTGCTAAATTATTAGATAATGCTGATTATAGATGGCATTCTGATAAAAATTATACTAATATTATATTTAATGGTGATGTTGAAATAGTTAATGATAAATTAAAAGATTATAATTTATTATGTAAATCTATTGATAAATATATTCCTACTGAATATCTTGAAAGTTCTATTGAACAAAGACAAGAACTCCTTAAAGGTTTAATGGATTCTGATGGTTGTGTAGGTCAAAAGAATAGATTTAGTTTTAATACTATATCTAAACAACTTAAAGATAATTTTGTATATCTTTGTAGGAGTTTAGGATATATTGTTACAGTATATGAAGATAAACGTAATACTAATATTTGTTATAACATTCATATTTTAACAAATGATATTATTTTTAGTAGTAAAAAGCATTTAAATAAATATAATTCCTATAAGTCTAAAACTACTAAATATAATGACCATATTTATATTAAATCTATTGTTAAATTAGATTATGAATCTGATACTACATGTATTGCAGTAGAAGGTAATAATAAACTTTTTGTAACAAAAGATTTTATTATAACTCATAATACTTATATTCTTCGATATTTTATTGAGAATATTGTTAATAAATCTTATACTATTACGGCTCCTACACACAAAGCTCTTCGAGTTCTTGAATCTCAAGTAGGTAGAAAAGGTATGACTTTGCATAGTTTGCATGGTCTTAAACCTAATATTGATTTACAGAATTTTGATATTGAGAATCCTCAATTTGACCCTCTTAATCCAAGCAAGATACAAAATTATAATCTTGTTGTGATTGATGAATGTTCTATGATTAATAAGGATTTATTTCAACTTAATCGAAATCGTGCTACTACTTATAATGTTAAGATTCTTTATGTTGGTGATCCTCTTCAGTTACCACCTGTAAATGAAGAAATATCTTTAACATTTGCTACTGTTAAGAATAAAGTTGTTCTTACTGATATTGTACGACAAGAAGAAGGTAATCCCCTTCTTGAACTGTTTAGTCTTTTAAGAGATGATATTAAAAATCAAACAAATACTTTTCTGAATTATATAGTTCGAAATAGGTCTAATATACAAGATGGAATTGGTTATGAAATTATTCCACGAGCTATGTTTAATCAAAGACTTATTGATGAATTTAATTCAGATACATTTCATAAGAATATAGACCATTTTAGAATTACTGCTTATACGAATAAAGCTGTTTCTGATTGGAATAGTATTGTTCGTAATAGTATAGTTGGTAAAGATGCTGATATAATTCATATTAACGATTTGGTGTTATCTTATAATACTATTGTTGATGAGTTTAAGGAACCAATTATTCTAAATAGTGAAGACTATATTCTTGAAGATATTAGACCTTATATTAGTGACGAAGGTATTAAAACATTTGCTGTTAATCTTAAATCTATGTATGATGGTCATATAACTCAACCGTTTCTTATCGTAGATACAAAAGATGCTTCATTTCTTAAATATAAGGAAATTCTAACACATCTTTATAATAGAGCTGCTAATCGTGTTCAACATGGTTGGTATGTTTATTATAAGTTTAAGAATCGTTTTTTAACAAATCTTAAATTCAGTATTGAAACTATTCAAGGAACTAAGTGGATTAATAAAGACATAGATTATGGTTATTCTATGACTGTTCATAAAACACAAGGTTCTACTTTCGATAATGTAGCAATAGATTTGACAGATATTGTTTTCCAAAATACGAGATTTGGTCGTAGAGAAAATGATATTGATATTCGTAATAAACTTATGTATGTAGCTCTATCTCGTGCTCGCAAAAGTGTTATTATGAAGTATTAAACATAATCTTATTAATCAGACTGTTTCATCTGATATTTTTAATAGTATTAATATTATGTGTAATGCTTGTGAAAGATGTTATTTATCTATTGCTAATCGACGGATACCCGGTGGGGGAGCAGGTTGCACGCCCACTTCGAGGCGTACTATTATGTTTGTTGGTGATACACCAACTATTACAGATTATAAAACTCAAACTATATTTAATGGTCGTTCAACTAAAATAGTTAGTCAATTCATTAATGATTATAAACTAACTACTTGGACTATTAAATCAACTCTTATTCAGTGTGTTTGTGCTGAACCAACTGAACATTATGCTGAAACTTGTTATCCAAATTTTATAGCAACTATTAGGAAATATAAACCTACTATTATTGTTGCTGTTGGACAATTTGTTTATCAGTTTCTTAAAGAAGAAAAATATAAAAGTATGGCATCTGTTGTTAATAAACCAGTTAGGTTTAATGATGCTATATTAATTCCTATATATTCACCAGCCTATATTATGCGTAACAAATGTTATTCAGAATATGTTAAATCTTTTAATTTAATTAGTGACATATTTGCTGAATTATGTAAAGAATATCGTTATTACAGATAAAGTAGTATTATTATGAATAATGCTTATGAATATGATGTAGAGATATATCCTAATCTATTTGAAGTTACTTTTATACCTAAAACAGCAGACCAAAAACTTATCGACGTTTATAAAGCTGTTGATATAAGATGTCTTGCTATTAAAAATGGTAAAGAAGGTAATCTTGAAGAACTGAAAGAAGCAAAGGCAAAATTGTTATTAGCAATGGGTGCTAAACAATTTGTTATTTGGATTGATTATACTACTGGTAAATGGAGAAATGATGGGCCACTTATTATGGATTTCTTTATTCAACATAAAATTCTTACTGGTTATAACAGTAATAATTATGATAAAATTATGTTGGATATTTTTATTAATAATTATAAATATCTTGATGTAAAAGGTTTTAATAAGAAAGAAGGTAAACATATTACACAAATTCTATATGACCATAGTTGCGCTTGTGTAGATTTTGGTAAAGGATATAGTCGTTTACTTAATTTCAAGAAATATTACAAACGTCCTTTTACTGATTATGATATTCAAAAAATTCTTTATCTTGATAAGACTTATACCAGTCTTAAACAAGTTGCTATTTGCTTAAAATGGTATCGTATTCAGAATCTACCGATTGCTTATAATTGTAGAATTAGAGAAGAAGATATTTATGATATTTGTGATTATAATGTAAATGATGTTCTTATTACATTAGAACTGGAGCGTAGTCAAAAGGCTGAAATTGAACTACGAGAAGATATATCTGAAGAGTTTGGAATTGATGTCCGTAATATGTCAAGAAGTTCTATTGGTAAAGCTATTACTACATCTCTTTATGAGAAGTTTAGCGGTATTGATAGAAAGGATTTCATGGATACTAAGACTGATAGATGGAAAATTAAAGTTTCCAGTATATTAAGTCCTAAACTTAAATTTCAAACTAAAATTCTTAATGATTTACTTCGTACTGTTGCACAATCTACTATCGTTGTAGGTAGTACAAAAGATGAAGATAAATTTAAGCACGAATTTCAATTTGGTGATGCGGTATATACTATGGCTTTAGGTGGTCTACATAGTCAAGATAAACCGGGATTACTAATTGCTTCTGAAATTGGTGCTTGTATTCGAGATGCTGATGTTGCTTCATTTTATCCAAATGGTATTCTTTCTTATGATGTTTATCCTGAACATCTTGAACGAAATCCTTTTAGAGCAACTGTTGGATATACAAAAGACACTCGTGTTGAAGCAAAACATGCAGCAAGTAAAGAACTAAAAGAATATAAAAAATTACTTAATGAAATAAATACTTTTAAGAATAATCATGTTAATCAATCTATTATAGATGATTTACAGGCAAAAGCTGATGCTCTTATGAAATCAAGTAAACGTCATAAGATTAAAGCTGAAGGTCTTAAAATTGCTATTAATAGAATGTATGGTGCATTTAGAGATATAAATGATTATCTTTATGACCCTAAATGTACTTATAAAGTTACTATAAATCTGCAACTTTGTCTTTTGATGCTTATTGAAGCACTGGAACTCAAAGGTATTAAAGTTATATCTGCTAATACTGATGGTATTGTTTGTATCATTAAACCTGAGCAAGAAGCTGATTATAAAGCTTGTTGTGATTGGTGGCAAGAATATAACAATTTTGAACTTGAATTTACTAATTATGAAAAGTATCTTCGTAATGATGTAAATAATTATATTGCTGTTAAAGAAGGTTTTCAAGATGCTTATGATAAATTGATTGATAAAACGCCAGAAGCAATAGCTGAACTTGAAGATATTTATATTAAACGTAAAGGTCTTTTTATTGAAACTATTGCTTTTAATAAAGGTTATGCTTATCCAGTTGTTCCAAAAGCTCTTAACCTATTTCTTTTATATAATGTTCCTTATGCTGATACAATAGAAAATCATATTCATAGTAGTAAAGAAGCTATTTACGATTATTGTATTAGTCAAAAGACTGATGCTAAGTTTAATATTATATATCGTAGTATTGTAAACGGTGAACTTCACGATGAAGAACTTCAAAAATCTAATCGTTTCTATATTGCTGATGTATCATATTGTAGTGGAACTATTATAAAAATTGATAAAAATAAGCCAAGTAAAATTAATCGAATTGTAGCTAAATGTAGTGTTCGTCCTTTTAATGATTATGTTGAGGAAGATGATTATCATATAGATTTTAGTTATTATAAAAAAGAATGTGCTAAGATTCTATATGGTAAAAATAAGAAAACTGCTGGTATGGTTGCGGTTCAAGGTGATTTATTTGGTGCTATGTCTAATAATAAACATTTAGAGCCTATTGAAAGTCCTGAAGAAGATGGTTTGTTTGAAGTTGATTTTGAAGATGACAATGTATCGTTTATTAATCCTGCTAATGACATTCCTATTAACAATACTATCTGGGGTATGTATGGTTTTTCAAGTGAGGAAGAATATAAACGTGCAATAGAAAACGGAGATGATTTACCTTTTTAATAAAATACTAATATGAATGGTGACCTTGTATATCATGAAGTTGACGGTCTTGCAATAGCTGATATTAAACCAGTTAATACTAAATTTCGTAGAATTGGTTTGCGTGTAGCTAAGTTTACAAGAGAGGGGAAGTATATAACTACTTATGCTTCTACTAAAGACGCTGCTAATACTCTAACTATTGAGCTAAAAAAAACAAATACTAAACACGCTTATTACGCTATTGTTAATGCTTGTACTCCTAAAGGTAATTCTAAAACTGCTTATGGTTATCAATGGAGATATATTAGTCATGATGGTAGTATTGTAAAGCGTGATTGTGATTGATGTGTTATGCACGAATTTGATGAAATTTGTTATGGTAAAACAGTAGAGGAATTACAAAAGGAAATGCTTTTTCAAATGCACTTTGGTAATTGTGAAATGCTAACACAATATATTATGGATTGTATTGAAAGACTTAAACGTGAAAATGCTCCTACTGTTTATTGGAGATATTAGAGTATGGATAAGTCCGAAAGACAAGAAATATCTTGTAATAAATGGCGTGATGCCAAAGGTCGAGGTACTCTAAATCTTATAATGAGATTTGGAAAAACACGAGTAGCAGCTATGATTGTTGGTAAGCTGGTTAAAGCTAATCCTAATCGAACAATTATGGCTATCGCTCCAAATGCTGTAACTACTAAAAATCTTGCTGATAATCTTACTGAATTTTGTCCGAAAGAACAATGGATTGATATAATGAGTAGTAATACTTTTATTAATCATGTAAATAAACTTAAAATAGAACGAAAGCTTCCTATTAAAGTTGATTTACTAATTCTTGATGAAGTTCATAAGTTATTACAAGGTGAAACTCTCATGGCTATTAAGAATATAGAGTATAAATTTATTCTATGTCTTACTGGTTCTACATTAAATAAAAATCAATTATCTATTCTTAATGAATTAGGTGCTCCAGTAATTGATAAAATTACTGAAATTGAAGCTGTATCGCAAGGTTGGATTTCAAATAGTACAGAATATAATTTAGCTATTGAACTTGATGAACATGACAAAATTAGATATGCTAAATATTCTGATATGATTTCTGAAACTCTTGAAACATTTGGTGGATTACATAAAGTGATTAATCAAGAATTTCGTAATAAAGTTTTTGACAGTGATTTTGCATTAGTTCTTGCATCTTTTACTGGTTATAATTATAAAGATAGAAATGGCAATAGTACTTTTATTAAACCTACTGTTATTCGTAATATGTTAGCTTCATTAATGGGTTGGACTCGTGATATGCCACTCGATAATGATTATAATAAACGAATTAATAATCTTTGGAATCCCGATAATATTTACGAACGTGCTAAAAAGTTTAAGGACTTTGTTAGACAACGTAATGATATTTTAATTCATAACAGACCTAAAATTAATGCTGTTATTGAAATTCTTAAAACTAATAGTGTTCCTACTATCTGTTTTAATGAATCAATAGCTATGGTTACTGATTTAGCTGATTATTTCAGTAAAGACGGTATTCCTTTTCATAGTGCTATTGAAAGTAGGTATGTAATTAATCCTGAAACTGGTGTTCCATATACTTATAAGAATGGTGAACCTAAACGATTAGGTAAAACTTCTCTTAAAAAGTTAGCTATTGAAGGGATTAAGAATGGTACTTATAAATATTTATTTACTGCACAAAGTCTTAACGAGGGTTTAACGATAGAAAATATCGAACAAGTCATAACGACTGGTGGTAGTTGTAATTCTAATACTCACGGACAACGTGTCGCACGAGGTAAGACTTATAATTATATGAACCCTAATAAGAATTGTGTTATTATTAATCTTTACATTGATGATTTCAAAATTGGTGATAAAGATGTTAGGTCAAGGGACAAACAGAAGTTAATCCAGCGTCAGCAAGATTCCGAGAATGTTCCGATATGGGTTAATGATATTAGTGAAATTTTCGGTTAATTTCTTGCTCTTTTCTTTGGTGGTACAATTATAATTACTATATTTGCGTATGGATAAACCACAAATGAAGCCAGTCGAAAAGACTGATGAAGATGTGAGTGGTGCTCTTGTTAATACAAGAAGTAAAAATGGAAGTGTTGCTTTAGCTGTTAATCAAATTAATTCATTTGAACAAGCTGAAGCATTAGCAGATTGGATTGCTCAAAGTCCTGTTTTTAATAAAGGATTTAAGGAGCAAGTTCAGAAAGAAGATGGAACGAGTGAACTTGTAGTTAATAAGAGTGCGATTGTTACATGTTTGCTGTTAGGTAATGAACTCGGTTTTACTCCTATGGTAAGTGTTACATTTGGTAAGACACTTGATAGGGAAGCAGCAATCAAAGTTGAACGTGGGCGGTCTATGGGACTTAATCCTATGGCTGCTATGCAAAACATTTACGTTTTTAGTACTTCTCAAGCAGAGATAGTATATACTGGTATTCATGTTGTTAATAAAGTCCTTACGGATGCCGGTATTAAACGTAAGATTCTTGAAGATGGAACTAAACCTTTTTACATATATAGATATTGTAAAAAGGAACTTGCAAATGAACTTGTTGATTATAACAAAGAAACGAAAGATGATTTTGTTGTAATTAATGATGGTCATACTGCTGATTATATTGATAAACAAGTACAAGAAGGTAAAATTCCAATTATTAGGTATGCTACTCGTCGAGCTCTTGTAGAACTTACTCGTGGTGATGAGAGTATTGCAATACCTTATACTTTACAACAAGCTATTGATGCAGGTTTGTACATTGGTACTAAATCTGACGGTACTGAAAGTAAAGGTAAAGCTAATTGGAACGCCCATCCGGAAACTCATCTTATTAAAATGTCTATCATGCTTGGTGGTAGAATTATTGCAAGTGATAAGTTAAATGGAATTTACGTTGATAGTGAATTACATCAAGCTGTATCTATTGCAAATCGTCAAGCTGAAGATACTGAATTTGAAGAAGTTCCTGTTACAGAATAAAGTAATGCAAATCTATCATTAATCTATCATTCATAAAATATTCATAAATTAAAACAAATTACAATTATGAAAAAGTCTGTTTTTTCTGCTGCTAAACTTGCTGGTCTGACCGCTGTAAACCGTGGTACGAAGTCGTCGAATGATATTCGTCCGGCAATTACTACTGCTCGTGGTATGAATAAGTTTACGATGAATGCTTCGGCTTCTGCACTTATTGGTTGTGGTCATGGCGACCGTGTTGTTATGTTTGCTATGCCTAATGCTGATTCGATTAATGAGCGTTTCTTTATTGCTCTTTCGGCAGGTAGCGAAGGTTGCAAACTTGCAAGTGCTGGTAACACGAAAGGTACTGGTCGTCCTCAGTCGTTTAATTACGCTGGTGTTTGGTCGCAGATGCTTATGCAGGATAAGGATGCTGCTCCCGTAGGTGAGCGGGTTCTTGCTGATAAGGGTCTTATGGAAGAGGTTGAAACTCAGAAAGGCCGTGACGGTAAGATGTGTACTGCTGTTCTTGCTACTAAGCGAGTTGAGTATGGTGTTGAGGAAGTTAAGGACGAGAATGGTGAGTTTATTCCTGTTGAGGTTGGTGATACTATCTATGAGAAAGTCTATGTGCTTGTAGACCCGAAAGAGGTAACGCTGGAGGACGAGAAGCAGGAAGAGGAAACCGTAGCTCCTGCCGAGCCGGAAGCCGAGTTGTAATTGTTAATACCTAAAAGTATTTAACAAATCTATCATTTGCTATCATTATAAAAAGAGGAGTTATTGAATAAGTAGCTCCTCTTTTTAGTCTAATAACTTAAAGTACTTTAATTATTATTATGGCAGACACAAGTAAATCAAAAGTTAGTTCGACAACATTAATGTTTGAAGAAGAGGTTGTTGAACGGAGATTAGCTTTTAAGCCCGACCCTGAACTTGGTAATCTTTGTATGGGTATTATTAACGATGTTCGTATTGATATTCGTGAAGTACCTTTGCTGGATGATAAAGGTGTCGAAAGTACATGGGAATATGCTGGTTGTAAATTCCCCGTACTTGTTATCGAATTTAAGCAGTGTAAAACTGACGCAAATCCGAAAGACCGTTATTATACATTTACTGCTAAACCGGTTACTACTCTTAATAAGAAAGGCGAACCTGTTGAAGAGAAGACTGTTATTAACATTATTCAGCAGGTATATGGACAACTTCGTCATATCGCAAATCAGTTTAAGGGTCTTAAAGGTTATCCGGTTAATGCTGGTAAGTGTCCGGGACTCGATTATGCTGCTCCTGCAAAGGTTCGTTGTGAACAGTATCTTGCTTTCTTTGAATATTTCAAACATCTCCTCGTTGGTGATGATGAGAAAAATCCTATTTATAAGAATGTGAAACTGTTTATGAAACTTGTTGCAGATTATAACACGCATAAGTTCTTAGCTTTTCCTTCGTTTGTTAATCGTGGATTTGTTGAACGTGTTATTCCCGGTCAAAGTCCGTCGATTGAATTTGAAGCTGGTGAAACAATTCATCTTGCAAAAGATGATACTCCGAAAAATCGTGAAGCTGCCGCAGGTGCTCCTGCTCCCGCTCCCGGTGCTACTGTTGTTTCGTCGGATATTCAGAACATTCTTGATAGGTACTCGAAGTAGTATTTATCATATTACTAAAACAGGAACTTGTAAAGGAGGTAATGGAGGTAAAACTCTATTATCTCCTTCTTTTTTGGGTAATGCTAAAATTAGACTTGTCGGTAATACGTCACGAGTGGGCGTGCAACCTTCTCCCCCACCGGGGAGCGAGGCCGCAGGCCGAGCCGCACAAGTTACACTACTGATTACATGAGAGATTTCATACTTAATACACTTGACCAAGTTACAATATTTAGTAAATATTTTGGTATTCCCGAAGATGTAATCCGATTTAACATTAGTAGTCCTAATGATAGAATACGAAATCCTTTAAGAAATGATAAACATCCTTCATTATCTTTTAAGTATTATGGTGATAAATTGATATGTAGAGATTTTGGTGATGGTAGATTTAGAGGTGATATATTTGAAGTTGTAGGTTATATTATTAATAAGAATTGTAAAACAAGTGAAGGGTTTGTGTATATATGTAATGATATAATCCTTCGTTGTTCTGATAAGATTGTTACTAATATTGAATTTAATCGAACTGAACAAGAACATATTAAGAATCAAAATCTTGAAATTACTTTTGATGTTCGTAAACCAAATAAGTTAGATTATATTTATTGGGAACAATATGGTATCAAGAAAAGTAATCTAAATACAAAAGTATTTATTGTTGATAGATATAGACTTAATGAATGGCAAACACCTTATCGTTATAGTGGTACTGATCCTTGTTATGTTTATAATGTTAATCCAAATAAGTATAAACTTTATTTTCCAAAAAGACTTAAAAGTCAAACCAAGTTTATTACTAATAATCGTTGTCCTATTGAGTGTTTACATCAACTTAAACCAACGAATTATATTGCTCTTATAAAAGGTTATAAAGATAAAATACTTTTTGAACAAATTTGTGATGAGAAAGGTATTAATGATATTTTGTTTATACCTGCTGCTTCTGAAACTATCGTATTACCTACTGACATCTACAAGTTATTGGTGTCGTACTCTTTAAGCGGAAAGTTATTTACTATTTTCGATACTGATGCTGCTGGAATTAATGCAGCTCATCTACTACAAGGTAGATATAATACTATTCCAATTTATTTTACGAATAATTATAAATCTAAAGACCCATCAGATATGGTTAAAGATTATGGTTATCGTAAAGTATTCCAACATTTTGATAATGTTCTAAAAAAGATTTATTATGGAGATTAAAATCAAAAACTATCTTATCAATACTCTTGATAATGGTAATAAGATTTATCTTTGTCCTATGGATGAAGAAGGTTATACGAGATTAATGAATGATTTTTCTCGTTTATCTGACCAATCAAGTATTAATAGATTTGTGGATAAATATGGTTTCAAACATACACAAATTATTCTTGATGGTGATACTTATATTAGCGCTAATGACAAAGAAACATTAGAAGCTATTAATCCTATTCTTTCGCGTATTCTCCCACATCCTAAAACTATTAAGAATCCTCTTAATAATAAAATTGAAAGGTCGTATAAATGTTTTTGTGCTAAACCACTTAATCTTACAGATATGACTGAACATAAGACTCCTCTTGAAAGTTGGAATTGTCTTATGATTCGTATTGGAGAACCGCAATATGCTATTGTTATTGAAGAAAAAGTTAAAAAATAAGATATGATTCCTAATGAAGTTTTATATAAACGAGATTTAACTGGCGGTTTAGTTCGTTGGTGGGGTCGAGTTGAAAAAGTTACTAATTCTGATGGTACAGTATCTCTACGATTAGCTTATTATTATGGTAAAGTAAATGGTGCTGAAACATCATCATATTCTCCTGTAATTAAAGCTAAGAGTAAAAAAACTGATAGAGAACAAGCTGAATTTGAACTTAATAGTGTTTATGAAAGACATAAGAAACAAGGATATAAAAGTCTTTCTGATTTAGGTATTAGTCCTTTAGATTATCTTACTAATGCAGATGATTTATTTGCAGAAATAGATAAGAGATTACCTAAATATAATACTGATGCAAATAATTGTGTTAAACCTATGAAAGCACAAAAGTTTGCTATTGGTAAGTTCGAATATCCTTGTATTGCTCAACCTAAAATCAATGGTGTTCGAGCAGTTGTTATGCTTGAAGAATTTACACCTACTGATTTATTCAGTCTTGAAGGTTTTGTTCGTGATGATAAACATTATCATACTGTAATTAAAACTAAAGAAGGTCTTACTTATCACATTTGGCATATCGAGCAACTATTTAATGATTTTTATGATAGTTTTCCTGAATATGCTAATATGGTATTTGATGGTGAGATTTATATTCGTGGTGAGAAAGTAACAACTATTGGTGGAGCTGCTCGTAATCCTAAGAATATATATCATGAGAAACTTCAGTTTGTTAATTTTGATTTAAGCATTCCCGATTTAACTAATAGAGAACGTGATAAATTAAGATTCGGTGTTTGGGAAGAATATCGTAGTAAGAAAAGTAGTGTATCTCATAATGTAATGGCTGGTAGAATTTGGGAAAATTTAACTCCCGAAGGTCATGGTATGTGGGATAAATTTAATCTTATTATTCTTAATAGTGATACTATTTATGATGATAATCAAGCGTTAGCTTATATGCAAAAATGTATTGATTGTGGCTTTGAAGGAGCCATAATTAGAGATTTGCATACTGAATATAAATTTGGTTCTCGTCCTGCTACAATGATGAAACTCAAAAAGTTCGACGATGCTGAATTTGAATGTATTGGTGTTGAACACACTGGAAATCCTGATGATAAAATAGGATTTAATGTTAGATTAGTTCTCAAGAACGATATTAATGATTTGGTATTTAGTTGTACTTTAACTGGTACTGTTAATGAACGATTAGATATTCTTAATAATCCACCTATCGGAAAGTCTGTAACTGTTAAGTTCTATGAAAGAACTAAAAATGGTTTACCTTTCCATGCAAACGTTGTTGGAATTAGAGATTATGAAAAGTAATGAAAAGTGTTGGAACTATTAATGAAATACTTGATTTATTCTATAATAGAGTAGATGATATAAGTATTCATACAAAACATACCGTTGCTAATGGCAAATATGGTTATGAATTAAAAGATGGTATTCTTTATTGTAGAGGTAAACAAATTGGTGTTTGTAATAAATTTGTACCGTTTGTTATAAGACTAAATAGTATTGAAGATTATCTTTATAGACCACTTGTTAAACTTAAAAATCAAAAGATTCGAGGTAAAATTAATGTAGATATTTATAATATTTGTAGGGAAAATACTAATATTATATATAATGATATTCATTCTATTCTTTCGGCTCTTTGGTATGGTGTAAATCAAAATCTTACCGTTACAAGACATATTCTTGAAAAAGATGTTACTAATCAAAAATTTGCTGATGTTCGAACTCATCAGATAAAATATAATAATGCTCGTAAAGGTTGGCGTTCTGCATTAAAAGATATTTTAAGTATTTGTAAAGAATATGGTCTTGATGCAGATACAATCATTAATCGAACACAATCTTTTAATTTTACTTATGTTGAATATAGAGGTTTTGCAAAAAATTATACAAGACTATCTTCTATATTCAATCTTAAAGATAATATTCGTATTACTTTAAGTCCTAAAGAAAATCTTATTATTAGTGGTAAAATTCTTTATTGGCAAACTATTCGTTCCAAAAAGATTAATACTGCTTATTGTAAGAATTATGCTGAATTTAAGAAACTTTGGAATAATGCAATTACTCGAAAGCAACTTAAAGATGTTATTAGAATTAAATTCAATGAATATCTCGACAATCAGAAAGCTATTGAAGAAGCAAAAGCTAAGAAATATCGAGAAGAGCTTGAAGTTCTAATTCAAGAATTTAGAGATTATAAAATTAGTAATATTCCTTATCAATGGCGACAGTATGGTACTTATGCCGTAATGCGTTATGAATCAACTAATGGCATTGTTAGATTATGGAATGATGCAGTTATTAAATTAAAAGATTTCACTGATTTTGCTCATTTCTTTGCTGCTTGTGTGCAAAATAATATTCAATTAAATCGTAAAACTTGTTATAATTATAAAATTCAATTTGGTGGATATTATGTTTGGGAAGTTCAAGCTAACGATTTATGGAATGCTATGTGGGGTGGTCAGTGTATTACTATTATGGATGTTATAATTATCTGTAATAGAATAGGAATTAGTCTTGAAGAATATAAAGTAACTCGTAAACAATTATTGTCGCAATTCGAGAAGCGACAGGAGGTGTAACTTGTGTGGCTCCGCCTGCTGGGCTTCGCCCAGCGGCTCCGCTCCCCGGTGGGAGAGGAGGTTGCACGCCCACTTGTCGCGTCTGAACTAATACAATTAAAGCTATGAATGTTGTAGAACCTACAATCGAATTTTGTGATTACCGAGGTCTTAGAAAGATTGAATTAATCGGTAAAGTTTGTACTAAACAAGAAGATAGTATCAAACCTGATTCAGCTGAAACTTTTTGTAGAAATAGACTTATTGATGGTCATACTGCTATATTTGAACATGAATATGTTTATTTTAATGTTACTTCAATTCCGAATCGTATTGTTCGAGAATTTGTTAAATTAAGTCCTTATATTCGTTGGTCTTATCTTGGTAATTATATTGGTTTTTCATATCGAGTATTTCTTGATATTATGAGTAATAGTCGTAAAATGAAAGCCATTTATAATAATATTTATCATCCAAGCGAAGTTAATGATTTGTTTTATAATATGCTTCTTTTGAGTAAGGAGTTTTCTCATTTACTGTTTGATGATGAAGATATTATTGCTAAACTTGAATATGGTATTGATGCAAGTCTTCGAATTGCTTCAGATGCTGAAATCCTTGCAAATGCGCCGGAGATTTATAATGTTACTTATAAAATTACAACCGATAGAGGTATTACGCATGAAGCCGTTCGTCATCGTGAGATGAGTTTTATGCAAGAAAGTACTCGTTGGTGTAATTATGCTAAAGGTAGACTTGGTTATAAATATGGTAAAAATATTAGTGTAATTGAACCACCGTTTAAGAATGAAGATTCATTAGAAAAATTTTATGATGTTGTTGCTGGTAATGAAGCTATATATCAAGAATTAACTAATGATGGTGAACTTGCTCAGTTGGCTCGTTCAGTTCTTCCTACTGCTACTAAATCAGATATTTATGTATCTGGTACTCTCGATATGTGGATTGGTGAACATCTTGAAACTGTTTATCCTAAACTTACTATCGTTGAGAATAAAGGTTTCCTTCCTCTTCGTAATCATAAAGCTGCACATCCTCAAATGATTGAAATTGCTAAAATGATTGCAGAAGATATTGCTGTTAGATTCCCTAATGAAACAGGTCGTATTATTAATTATTTTGAATAAACTATTATGGCTAATAATAATTATATATCTCGTTCAAAATTTCAAGAAGTATTTGCTAAAGCTCTTAATAAATGTAATGTTCCGCAAGATGAACAAACTAAATTCTTTGAAGAAGGTAGTACTCTTCAGTTAAGAAATCTTGGTATTTGTATTGCTATTACAAATATTATAGATAATATTATAAAAGAGGAACTTCCTGATTATGATGGTTGTGTTTCTGGTGAAACATTTAATACTATTTATGAGTATAACAAAAAGTATATGTATGAACGAGAGCAGGAGCGAAAGCGAGAAGAAAACGCTTAAAGAACTTCTTATTGAAATTAATAATCGTCACGGTATGACAGATGGTAATTCATATGTTGCTCGTGAAATGGTTAGAATTTATAATAAGTTATTCAAACGTAGTATTATTTTAGCAGTTAAGAAAGAAGCTGCTTTAAGAGTGTTACATGGTCAAGAAGGTAGACAAAATATATTTGCTAACTTTCCTGAAGAAATAATTAATTAAGATTATATGACTGGTAAATTAATTTTAATCAGTGGTAGAAAAGGTACAGGTAAAACTTATGTTACTGAATACCTTGAAGGTATGCTCGCTGGTAAAGTTGAGATATATCCTATGGCTACAATGCTTAAACGTATTGTAGCTGCTGTTACAAATTGTAGTGTATCTCAATTAGATTCTCATTATTTTAAGTTATCTAAATCCCCTTATATTGTTAATCGTTACGGTATTGATGAACAACTGACATATCGTAAGTGTTTACTTCATTTTGGTAAACTATTAAGATTTGATAATGACAGAGTGTTTATTGATGATGTTATAAATAGAATCAGAACTATTCCTTGTGATTATTTTATTATTCCTGATATTCGAGAACAATTTGAATTGAATTGTATTAAAGATTTTGCTCGTCAGAATGAAATTGAATTAACTACAATTCGTGTTCTCCGTAATACTAAAATGGATGATACATCCGGTGATAAAACTGAGTGTGATTTAGAGAATTATACTGGTTGGGATTTTCATCTTGATAATACTGCTGATGGATATGATAGTATTCATAAACAATTAACTTATATCTGTAAAGAAAAAGGTTATAATGTTAAAAAGGGTTATGTTGAACAAAAATTATTTTGACAATTTATGAGTAATTTATTTGGTATTGCGCAAAAATATGATTATCTTGTTTCGCAGATAGAAGAGAATGACGGCGAGATAACGGAAGAAATTGCAGAAGAATTAGCTATTGCTGAAAGTGAACTTGAAGATAAACTTCGTGCTTATCGACAAGTGATTGACGCTCAAAAAGCTAATATTGCTTATAATAAAGATGAAATTAAACGACTTCGTGATAGGAATACAAGTTTTGATAAAATAGCTGGTAGACTTAAATCTTCAGTTGTTGATGCTTTACATATATTTGGTCAAGTTGGTAAATCTGGTAATTATAGTCTTAAATTTCCTGATTTTACTGTTTATACAAAAGAGTCGGAAAGTGTTTCAATTAATGAAAATGCCTTAGACCCTATTGTTACTTCATTGCTTCATATAACAGAAGCACCACTTCCGCCGGAAGATAATATTTTCGTTGAGAAACATAAAGAAGAATTAGATAAGATTGCTTCTATTAGTATTACAGTTGATGTTCCTATTAGCTTAGCAAAAGAGGTAGGTATATATATTCATGATAAATTAGGTGATGATTATATTTATACTGTTAAATTTGATAAGAAAGCTATTAAGGAGCTTGATAATTGGGCTAAGACATCCAATGAATCTGACGAAGATATTGCTCGTGCTGAACGAATAGCTCATGTCATGGATAAAATTGATATGGAGATTGTTACGTCTGAAACTGCTATATATAAGTAGTCTATCATTAAACAAATTAAAATTAATTAAGCTATGAGTAAAAAGTATTTGATTACAAAAGTAATCGCTGGTGAGAAACAAGGTTTTCTTAAAAATGTAACCGAAGATGGTGGAGAGTGGATTAATGACCATAATGAAGCTCTTACATTTTTGAATCTTGAAGATGCTGAAAATGAGAAAGAACTTCTGTTTAACAAACTTGGTGCTGAACATAAGGACATTGCTCATATTCGTATTATTGAATTGTAATATAAACTAACTAATTTAATTATGGCTGCGAATATTGAATTCAATTCTAATAGAAATACTTATTCATTCTATTCGTTGAAAGATGTTCCTTGGCATGGTCTTGGAACTGTTGTTGAAGAAGCTAAAACTCCTGACGAAATCATTCGTATTGCTAATATGGATTATGAAGTAGCTTTAGCTCCGATGTTTGCAAGTTTTATTCCTGCTGAAGCTAAACATATAGTAAAAGAAGATAATCACTATGCTTGTCATATGTCCAATGGTGATGTTATCATTATTCCGGAAAAAGGTGCTCGCGTAGATGATGTATACGCTACATATCGTAAAGATAATTATAAAATTCTTGGTACTGTTGGTAGTAGATATGAACCTGTTCAGAATACAGAAGCTATGGATTTTATATATCAAGTTTGTAAAAGTCAAATGGTAATTAATCCAAAAGATGTTATCATTCAGACTGCTGGTGTTTTAGGTATTGGTGAACGAATCTTTGTTACTGCTAAACTTCCTACTTATGAGATTGCAAAAGATGAAATGGAGAAATATATCCTTTTCACTACAAGTCATGATGGAAGTGGTAGTATTCAAGCTTGTTTTACTGATATTCGTGTTGTATGTAACAATACGTTAAATGCTGCTTTGAATCATTGTAAAAATATGGTTCGATTCAAGCATACTAAAAATGTTAAAGCTAATTTAGCAATAGGTGCTCAAATGATGCGTGACACTCTTAAATATTCTGAACAAGCTAAGCTGATTCTTGAAGCTGCTGAGAATATTAAGATTAATGATGATGTGATGATTGATTATATCACGGATTTAATTTGTGATGCTAATCAGAAAGAATTTATTGCTAAATGCGGTGGTATCGGTAAAATTCCTTATGAGAATGATGTTATTTCTACTCGTAAGAAGAATCAGTTACATGCTATGATTAATTATATTGAACGTGGCCCCGGACAAGATAGTCATCGCGGTACAATGCTTTGGCTTTATAACGGTGTTACTTCATATATTAATAACGGAATTGAATATAAAGATAATCTCAATAAATTCGATTCTATTACGCAGGGTAATTCTTTCAAACTCGGTCAGACAGCCTTTAATAAATTAGTTCAACGTTTAAGTGCCTAAATGATTACAGAAGTAGTTATATATTCTGATGGTACTGTAAATAGCTTCGATTCTGATAATTGTCAAATTCCAAGTGCTTCTGGTAGTTGGGAAATTATTCCTTTGCTTGCAAGTTGGGCTTTAGCTCAATATCCAAGTCAATTACCTGAGGAATGTAGAATGACTAATGCCAAATGTTTTATTGGTGTTAGAAAGAAAGGGGGTGACGATAGGATGCCAATTCCTATACGTCATCTCCTTAAAATGGCAAAATATATTGGAGAAGAAGGGTATAATATTCGTACCGCAGATGTAAGTGAAATCCCACAATCTGAACAATAAGATAGCATGAAAGAAAGTCTTATAGGATTGTATGTCGATAACACGGAAGTTCCAGAGTATAAAAGTACTGGAGCTTCCGGTTTCGATTTACGAGCTAAGTTTAATCCTAAAATTCCGTGGTTTGATAAAAGCATTATTGGTAGGATATTAAATCACGATAAAGATGTCACAGCTTATCTTTATGATAATTGCTATGATGGTCTTGAATGGGTTATTGATTTTAACGTATTAGATAAATCTATTCGTCATGCAGTAAATCAGCCAGTTGAAGGAAAAACTCTTCTGGAATATATGACGGTAAATAATATTGACAAAGTTAATATCATTCTCCCATATAAAACTGTTAAATTTGAAACTAATATTTATACTGAAATACCTGAAGAAGATGAAATGCAAATTCGTCCTCGTAGTGGTATTTCAAGTAGTACTCTATTAGATGTTAAATTTGGTACTGTGGACAATGACTGGCGTGGTAACAGTGGAATCATAGTACAAAATCCTACACCTTTTAGTTATATTATTATTCCTAATAGTAGACTTGCACAAGGTGTAATTGTTGAAAAGAAACGTGCAGTATTTGATATTAAATCTTCTAAAGATGAACTGAGCAAAACTGAACGTGGTGAAAATGGTTTTGGTAAAAGTGGTCTAATGTAATAAATCGAAATAAGATGTTTAATACATCAGATATTTTACAAGATGAGCGTTATTATATCGGTGTTAAACTGATTAAAGCTCGTCCAGCTTATAGGATTAATGGTAATGAGATAGTTTATGACTTAAATCGTGCTCGTAATCCTAATGATGTTATTGAAGAAGGTTATGAAGTTATTTATTCTGATAACTATAAATCTTTCTCACCAAAAGATGTATTTGAAAAGGCTTATTATATGATTTTAAGTCCTAACAAAATTCAAGAAGGTGATGTACTTAATTTCATAAAAGAAGGTTATTCTTTACGTCTTGGTGAAAAGACAACAGTTGTTTGCGATACTACTCTAACTGGATTTGATACTGTCGGTATAGCTGCTTGTGTAAACCCTTCAACTTATGACCATGATATGGGATGTGGTGTAGCTCGTCGTGATATTAAAGGGAAAATCTGGGGACATCTGGGTTTTGTTCTTCAATGGGCTATTAATGGTCTTAAAAGGTAATTTATGATTAAGCGACTAAATGTAAAGAAAAATGTTAGATTATTAGGTGTCCAATGGGATGGTGCTAATATCTCAGAATGTGTTAGTTTTTGTAGATATTGTCATTTTTCCGATGGTTGGATGTTTATTATGTTTAGAGAGAATATAATTCGACTCGATAAAGGAGATTGGATTATTGCTGTAACTGATAAAGAATTTACTGTTATTAATAATGAAACATATCAATATCTTTTTGATAAACCGAAAGATGTTGAAAACGGTGGCGAATAAACGCGACAAGTGGGCGTGCAACCTCCTGCCCCACCGGGTCAGCGAAGCCCGAAGGGCTGAGCTATCAATGTTACAACTTTAATTGCTACTATAATTGTTGTTATTATTAATAACGATATTACTAACATAATAAGTGATACAGACAGACCGTCAGAGTGCCTATTTTCAGGCGTTCTGACGGTCTTTTTTTTGTCAGTTAGACAAATGTACCATTAACAAAAGATAATGCCCGTAGCAGGCTGGGAAGCACCGCCACGGGCAAATATCCGACGTTTACTCTATTAGACTATTCGTCCTCGTAGTTATCACTATCTTTCGGACTAATCATTTCTCTAACACCACTAAATGTAATACCAAAAGGATTATACATATTGTAATAAGACATAGTAGCACCAAGATTATTAAACTTATTAATTTGACGAAGAACAGGAACAGCTTGACGTAATGCAACTGCACGTTTATCTTGTCCCTTATAAATACCTCTATCATAAATAAGTTCATCATCATCAACCCAAAGACCTTGAATAGTAAGATTAACAAGTTTATATGCAGATTGTAAAGTTTTCTGACCAGCAAACAAACTATTTGCAGTTTGTTCTATTGTAGCCATCCAACCAAATACTGGCATAGGTTCAATCATTTGTTGATAATAAGTTGTTGCAGCATACATAGCGTGCTGATACAAAATATTATCTTCGTCATCATCATCTTTCTTAAATGCACCAAGTGTCATAGCAGCAAGAGCACTGAAAGCTAAAGCACCCATTAAACGAGCAAATTTCATAGTTGCTATCTGTTCATTTAAGGGGAGAGTATTATAATAGAATCCTACATTAAGTAACCAACTCGATACACCTTTGAAGAAGTTACCAATACCTTTCATATAGTCGATAACAGTATTGTTATCATTAAGACTATCTTTGAAGGCTTGACTACCACTTCTAAACATATCAAACATAGGATTAAATACAGGAACTTCATAAGAACCTAATTGTTCATTATAAAATATACGACCGAAACGACGACCGAAATAACGAACAAAGTTAGGACGAACCCATTTCTTAAATTGCATTAACAAATCACCAAAAGCAGCATCTTGTAAACTATTTCTGTCTACACGATTGTAAATACCATGTAATGATTGGTTAATAGCTTTAACTCGACCGCGGAACTCCGAAAGAGTTTCTTCTGTAAGACCACTTTCAGGATTAAAACTTAAACGACCATCTTCAAGTTTAAGTTCCGAACGAAGAGTATTGTATTTATCAAAAGCTTCACGTTGAGCTTTTTTATCAGTCTTTCGAGAATCAACAATTTTCTTACGTTGTTCATCAGAAAGTAAATTATAATGTGATTTAAGATATTGAGAAGCATAATCGTGATTCCATAAATACTCTTTTGAAGTACGTTTTTCCTCACGAGCTATTTCAGCATCTAAATCTTCTTTGAAAATAAGATATTTATCATATTGTTCATTAGTAAGAATATCTTGTAATAACTTTTCAAGATTGTCATTATAAAAATCATTGAAAGCCATAATCTTACCACCAACTACTCGATGAGATTGTGTAGCAGCAAGTAACATACCAAACTGCATAATGAACTCACCCATGTTATTAGGAGCATAACCAACAGTATCAACCATTCGCATAGCTTTAATCCAATAGGAAGTTCCAGTATCAGAAGATGTTACATCACGAGTATCTTGATAAATATCATCAAAGTCTTTAATGATTGCTACAAGTACATCATCAGTTCTTGTCGAATTAATATCGCGTAAGAAATGAGGAATAGTCTTAATAACATCACGCAGACCTGATTTCATAATATCTTTGCTTTCAACAAAGTTATTAGCAGTAGATTCAACTATCATATCAGTAACACCTTTAAGAATATTAGTGATACCAGCAGTATAGTTGAGATACATGAAAGTCATAGAAGTATAACGTAATAATGCACCAGCGGAAACATCAAGAGCACTATTATATTTACTAAAATTAAAAATACGACGTTCCATGTTATTTAACTGTTCATTCGCATTTTTAATAATATCACGAGGTGCTACACCAGAAACTCCACGTTCATTCATTAAATATTTTGTAAGCTGATAATCAGTTTCAAAATTATTAATTGCACGAAGATTATAAAGTTCTTGTGTAAAACCTTTCATTACATCAACAATATCATAAGACATCACCTTTGCTTTATACTTTTTATTTTCAAGCATTACAGCATCGTTATAATGTCTAATCTCACGAAGAGTTGAAGGTTTAACTGTAATAGGAAGTTTGTTATTTTTATCAAACCATTCATTAAATAATTCTACGATTCGAGCTTCGTATTCAGTATAGCTTTCAGACTTATACTTTTTACGAATATTGAATACAGGAATATGTTTAGGAACTTGTAAAGTTTGAGCTTTTGTAACAAATCGTTTAGTACCATCAATGTCAGTATAATACCTATCTTTATGAATCATAGGAATACTAACAAATTGTTTAGCAGATTGACCTAATGTAGCTTGAGGAATAAAAGGCATTACCTCATCCCATCTACCATAATAGTTAATCCAGTTACCGTCATATTCACGAATAGTTCGTTGAATAAGATTACGAATAGTATTGAGTAATTTTTGTTCTTTATCACTTAAAGCTGCATATTCATCTGATACCGGAGTATTACCAAAATCAAGTTTATAAAGAACGTTTTCACGTTTACCACTAATATCAGTGATAAGACTAAGTTCAATAAGGTCATGAGTTTGTAAATAAACAAGTTTCTCACGATTACTTAATTCAGTAAGTTCAGCAAGATGTTTAGCTGCTTCAACATCACTTAATGGAACAATGTTCCAAGTATAATTTTCATTATATTTCTTTATAATATCATCAATGATTTCGAGAGTTTTTTCAGCAGTAGCTCTTGTAACAAAGCCACTATCAGTATAAAGATTCTTATAAATAGCATCACGAATATCTTTTCGTAAAGTACCGGTCGAATCTCCAAGACCTTCAGTTTTATAACTACCGATTAAATCTCCATATTCATTAATGAATTTGTGCATTAACTTTTCACGAGCACGAGCATTTTTAGAAAGTCCCGGTTGGAACTCTTCAAGTGCACTTTCAAGTTCATCATTAATGCGTTGAGCTGCTTTCTTAGCTTTATAATTAGCTTCATCCCATGCTTTACCAGTAATATCAATCAGAGTAATACCAGTTGTAAAAGCAGAATCAAGCCAAAGTTGTGTTTTATTAATATCTTTATCAAGTTCAAATAACAAATGTTGAATTTCTAACCACTCATCTTCTGTTATTTCAACGCTATTAACATCAAATCCTTCAAGACTACCATTGTGTGAAGCAAGATATTCTTTAATCTTACTAAATGCAGTAGTGTATTTAGGATTACGACTCTTATCAATTACAGCCCAAGTTACTACATCTTTAACAGATTGAATAACATTAGACCGTATTTCAGCAACTTTTGTTGCAAGAGATTTAAGTCGAGCTATATTATTGTTTAATTCACCAAATTCCTTAGTAAATAATTCTTTACCTTCTTCACTTTCAGCATCATAAACTGTATCTTGAATTTTGATTTCTTCAAGTGTGAGATATGGACTAAAATGAGAAGCAAGTTTTAACATCATTACAAGTCTATCTTTGTAATCAAGAGCCGCACCATAATTTGAACGAATCTCTTCGTAATTCAAATCCTTAGTAATAACCCATAATTGCTTGATAGCATCATAAACAGAACTACTTAAATTAGCCAAACGACTATAAGTAGCTTTCATTGCAGCAATATCTCGTTCTTCAAGAGCACTTTGAATACCACCTTCAAAACTTTCATCATCAAAGGATTTTAAGATATTCATAAATTCCTCACGATTTCCAACATTGTTATTATTCAAAAATTTCTGGATTCTATCCATAATTTTCAAAGTTTCAATAGCAATATTAGAATCGACAACAAGAGAATTTCGTAAACCATCTCTTGTAGGAACATCAGCATGAACAACACGAGAATATAATTTTTCATTATCACCATAAATATTAATATTCCTACGAGGAACATCAATATATGTTTCTGCAACTATTCGACCAACACCATCATTTAAGACAGTACTAACCGACGTCATAATGGGATTAATTCTGTAAAGATTATTAATAAATGTTTTTGTCCAATCATCTAAATAATTAAAATCTCTATTAGCATCAATCAGAACGTCACCGTTAATATAAAGATTACCATTCTTTAACATAGGAGCTACACGAAGAGCTTCTTCGTAAGCAGACTTATTATAATCTACTTGAATTGCAGATTTATGATAACCCTTATAAAAAGAATGAGTTGCTTGTGTAGTAATAAAAATAGATGAAGCAGAAGATTCTAATTCATTATAAATAACATCACTTGCAGAAGAATGTGTATGTTCAACATTGATGAATGTAGGAGTAGTAACTTCAATTGAATTTAATACTTCAAAATCTGTATCAGATACAGAAGCAACATCAGTATCAATTACATCTTCAGTTTCAACATCAATAGTGCTATCAACAGCATCTTCTGTTTCAATCATATTAGCATCATTGAAATCTGAATTTTCATCCATTTGGACTGATTCATTATTATCAATAGCTAACATGAATTTATGAATAGCATCAGAATCTATAATAACCGATAACCTATCAGTTATAATAGTTTCACCATCTTTTTGAACTTGTGCCATCATACCTTCTTGATAAGTAGGTATAATACTAATATCACCAGTCATTAAAGATGCTTCATTACGAAGTAAAGGATTAACAGGTAAGAATACATAAATCTGTTTCAACGGACTATTTGTATTTGTAGGAATTGCATATCGTTTGTATACACGATTCTTACTACGAGTAATCCTTTCAGTTACATATTCTGCATTAGCATATTCAGAATTAATTAATCGAGCTTCAGTTTCAATATAGAAATTCTGAGTATTACCATTCTCATCAATATAAGAACCAGTACCAACATTTTCGCCGTTAGCATTTTGAACATAACCAATAGTAGCTTTATTCTTATTTGCTTCCCAACGATAACGTTTTTGTATATCACTTAATAATACTGGATTCATATCTGATTTCATACGAGATATTAAACTCATAACAGGTGTAATATCTACGTTTCCATCAAATACAGCTTTTTCAGCATTTCTTAAGTTTTCTGCATAATTACCAAGATTAACAGAAGGGTCAGGATAATGAACTTCACGACATAAAGCATCATATTCTGCATTAGGTCGATTAGTACTTATAAGTTCAATCGGAATATATTTTGAAACATTATAAGCATAATTAAAACCTTCTGTAACATAAGTATAAACTAATAATTGACGTATCGTATGAGCAATATAAGGAATCTTACTATCCCACATACGAAGAATACTATCAGTTATATTAGACCAAGAATTAACATCATTATCATCACGTTGGATTCTAATAATATCATAAGGTACAGAACGATTATTCTTACGAACTGTTAAATACTTAAATATGTTATCACCTCTGAACTCAGGTGATTTCTCAATATAATCTCTTAATGTACTATCTTTTTGAATAAATTGAATCTGTTGAGCAAGTGAAAGTTTAGTATATTGAGTAAAACTTTCAGGTGTATAACCATCTTTAACAGTATTCAAAAGAGTCTTAAAGATAAGTTTTTGTTCTTTAAGTTGTTCCTCTGTATGAATACCTAATGTAGTAAGAACTTCCGGAGTATTATCAGGTGTTAAAATAGGAAGAACTTTAACAAGTCCATTATCTAATCCACCGTTAATACTTACGAGATAGTTCATAATACTATCAGTAACATATTTATAAGTAGATTCATCAATCGAATTTTTACGTTGAAGTATCTGACCTAAAATCGTATTAGCAATGTGATGATTTCGAGTAATGAAAACATCACCGAAACCATTAGCCATTAACCAATGTGCATACTGATAACGAGCTTGAATTACTCCGTAAGCACTTTGATTTTCAGTATCATTAAATTTGTTGCTATCAAGATAACCTTCAAATGAGCCAACAAATATACTTTCAATAATGTCTTTACCATTATCAAGAATTACCTTATTAGGAGTTTCATATCCAACAGCTAAATCCTCAATAAGTTCACGACGTGTCATAATATCATTTCGTTTCGGAAGTTCCGAACGAAACAGTTTCATATCAGAATAAGTAATCGCAGCAAGAGGATTACCTTTAACATCTTTTGGTTTATAATGCCGTCTAAAAGCATCAGAACTTTCACGAGTAAAAGCAGCTTTAATCGCATCTATTGCTTTAGGATTACCAGCATTTTCTTCGATATATTCATCAATAAATCGAAGTGTTTGATTATATTTATCATTTACAAGTTCTTTTAAGGTTTTTACTGGATAATAATATTCAGCAAGTTTACGTTCTTTTTGGTCAGCCTTAAAGAAACTATCAACCCTACTTTCACTTTTAAGCATAAAGTTAAGGTCAATCAAATTAGTAGCAATTTCATTATATTCAACAAAATTACCAAGAACGCTAATCTGACGTAATAACCAATCTGCTGTACGATTATCACGATTTTTGATATTATCTAATAATTCTTCAGTAGTTTGATAACCATATTTACCACTGATTTCATTAATACTTATATTCGGTAATTTATCTTTTAATTCATTAAGCTGTCCGACAGTAAGAGTTTTAGTTTTACTTTTACCACTTGCGACAGTCATTATAACATCATGCGATTCAACCGGAGTAATTTCTTTTTTAACAATTAAATCAGCATAAATCTTGGCAAGTTCTACACTATAATCAGAACGAATTGCTTCGACAGCATCAAGAATTGTAAAATTGCCACGACTTAATGATTGAACTTCCATTCGATTAACTGCTTCAACAATAGCAGGTTGATGAATAAAAGCATCTTCATTAGTGAATCTATTAGGTTTATCATTGTAAAGTTCAATAGTAACACCAGATGATATAGCACGAGCTACACTTAAAGTATGAACATTAAGATTAAATCCAAGTCCAGCTTTAAGAACATCAAGAATACCAGAAGTAAACTGATTCATTTGAAGTTCAACTCGTTCACCACTAATATCTAAATGTTCATTAAGTGCATCATTATTAATCCAAACATCATTAACCCAAAGAGCATTTTCTTTTGGCAATAATTGGATATTTTCAGCACCATATCGTTTAGCTAAAAATTCTTTATATTTACTTGTTAATCGAGGTACACCTTTATCACTTATAGTGTACATTTCACTTCTATCAGCAAAACCCTTAGGTATCGGTAAAGAATTAAGACTAATCTTACGACGAATACCTTTAAGCAATCTACCATGTAAAGTAGAAATTGTTGCAATTAAAGTATCGAAATTAACAGAATGACCTTTAAGAACTGTTGAACCCATACTCATGTTATTAAGAGTAATCTTATCCATAAGATTATTAGGATTCAAAGTTTTAAGAGTATAATTCCAAAGAGCATTATCCCGGTCAGATACAGCTTGAATTTCAGCCATACCATTAGGTTTATTTACTTCTTCAGCATGATTTGGATTAGAAAGAACAGCTGTAATAATATCAATCAAATGATTATCACGAGCTTCTCTACTATTCAATTCATAAATACTCTCGTTTTGAACAAAGTCTTTTGTAAAAGCATTAAATGCCTTATCAATATTACTTTGAATAGCACTTAAATGAGGAATAATAGTTTTATCAGTATCCTCAACAAGATATTGGAATTTTGATTTGATAGTATCAAAATTACTAATTGTATCAGGAGAAATATCAATAGTAGCTAATTGACTATTAACATTTTTAACAAACTTAATTAAATCATTAATTGCTTTATGAGCACGAATTAATAAATCCGAAGTATAAGCACGTTGAGTTTGAGTGTAATTACCAAAATCTTCAGTAACACCATCTCGCTTATTAGCAAGATACTCTCGAACTAAACTATTTACATCACCGTAATTCTTTGCAAATCCATACTGTAAATTATGCAGAATAGATTTAAGAATCTTAGTATATTCCGGATTACTTTTAACATCTTGTAAATCCTCTTTAATTAATTCAATTATATTATTGAGAGGAGATTGATTTGCATTAGTAGGTACTAAATTAGGATTATAATACCGGCTAATCCACTTAACAATAGCATTAAAATTATGACTTGTTAAATTAGTAAATTCTTGTGGAGTAGTAGCTAATTCGATGTACTTTTGCTTAAATACCGACCGTGTGAATTTACCCCCTACTTGGGCCTGCGAGGCATCAAATTTCGACTTAAATTCGACAGGTATATATTTGTCTTGCTCAAAAATTACATTGCGATAGTAGGCGTAAATCGAATCAATATCGAAGTCCCAGCCAGTACGAGTAATAAGACTTTGTGGAAATATAGCTTGTGTAGCATTATTATTAAGAAAACCAACAACTTCAAATACAACCATTGATTGTTTACCCTCAGTAGGAATACGAATACCTATCATCCGACGAGCTTCAACATCAAGTTTGTCAATATCAACAGTTATAATATCCTTAGTTGTACCATCTTCATTAGTAATAGTTTTAACAGTACCAATATTTTTATAGAAATCCATTTTCCATGGATTAACTATAACTTCTGCATAATGATAATTTCCATCTTCACGGTATTCAGCTTGTAATTCAAGACTTCTACCAGTTCGTTTACATTCTTCAATAAAACTTGAAGCGTATGTAATAGAACCATTAGCAACAAGTTCATCAATAGTTTTATTGTAAAGTTCTTTATCAGAATAGAACTCATTATGTTTGATTAACTCATTACTTGCAGTAAATATATCTGCTCGAATAGGAGCATGAAATCCGGGAAGATATTTATTAATAACTTGTTTACTTAACATAGAAGCCAGTATCTTCTCTAACTTACCTTTAATAACAGGATAAGATAAAGGCATAGTCGGAAGACCATCTTCTTTAATTTCAAGAGCTTTTCGAATAGTTATAGCATCAACATCATCCGATATAATTTCTTGAAAACGATTAACAAGTTTATTTATATCAATTTGAATAGCACCGCGAGCATCAATTCGAATTTCACCATTCTCATCGATACCACCAATATCGTAAAGTAATTGCATAGCATCTTCACGAATATTAGTAGCTAATGTTTTTTGAAATTCATTAAACAGTTCTTTACCAGTAACATTTTTGCCATCTAATTCATAAATAGCATTATTCCAATCAAGACCTTCCATAATCTGCTTAACTAACTGACCACCTAAAATAGTAGTTTCATCAAGCAAATCAGCTTTAATATCTTGTTGAATAACAAAATCACTATCTCGCATATAAAGAATAGACCTATCATCTACTCGATTTAGTGCTTCAATATCAAGACCACCTTGGTCATTATGAATTTTAACTGGTGTAATACCAGATACTTTAACAGCAGAAATAGGACTAACTTGGTCAATATTATTTTGAATCATCCAATCATATAATTGACCCATAGCACTACCTCGTGTCATACTTTCAAAAAGAACAACAGTCGAGTCTTTAATCTGAACACTATCTACCTCATCAGCAAATATATCAACTTCATTACCAGTTACAGCCGGAGCATGATAAAAATCACCACGGCGACGACGAGTTGTACCAAACAATTTAACTTGTTCTACAACCTTAGCATAAGATGTAGGATTAAATGTTTTAGTTAGGTCTTGTAAATCAGTAATATATTGATACAAAGGTTCACTTGGATTCCAACGACCAGTGGCTTTCAAAAGTTTAATAAGACCTACATCAGTCATAATAGACTGAGAGTCATTAATAGTAGCAGTAGCACGATAAGCATCCAAAATAGCTTCATTTTGAATACCCATTTTATCAAGAATATTGCTATTGAAATTCATATCTTCCATAACAACAACCTTACGAGGAGTATTATTATGAATTGAATCAATGGAATTAAGACCATTCTTAATAACTTGTGCTACACGTTTATTGAGGTCTATTGTATCTTTATATTCTTCAATATCACCATTAAATATAGCGTTCATACTATGATTATAGATAGTATGATTAAGTAATACTTTAAGTAAACTTAATCGAACACCATCATTATCCATAATATCATAAGTAGCAAGAACGTGCTGACGAGCGCTATTTAACAAACTTTCTTTCTTTAATGTAGGGATAGTATCAAGAGTATATTCTTTACCATCAGCTTTGCGACGTTTAATCCAATCATTAGCTTTCTGATTATATACTTCTTGAACTAAATCTGCTAAATAACTATCGAAAGTAGTAACGACACTTGTATCAGTTTTGATATTAGTATCGTAAATACTTTTAGCAATATTTTCAAAACTATCAACACCAGTTGTAGCATTCCAACGAATGTAAGCAGTTACGAAATCACGAATATTACCAGTATTAGCAACAAGATTTTCATCGTAAGGTTCATTACGAACTTGTGCAATCATATTACGATAAACTTCTGTAACATCTACATTATTTATCTTTGCAATATGAGCAGGTAATGTGATATTCTTACCATTCTCAATATAAGTAATATTCAAGAACTGAAACGCCTTACCAGTCGGAATACCTTTTGCATCATAAATAGCTCTACCATTCCAATACTTTCGATTATGACGAGTTTTCATTTGAGCAAGATTCTCGTCGCTATTATCTCTTAATTGGAATATAATTTGTCCAAAAGTATTAAACTTAAAAATATCACTATTTACAATCTTTTCGATAGAATGAAAAACATTGGATTCTTCATTTATCGGATTATCTGTTATACGAACAAACTTATTTCGTGCAACAAGATTATCTAAATATTCAGTTACATAAGAATATATACGAGGAGCATGAGTAGATAACCTACTACTAATACCATTCATCGGAAGATAAATATTTAATCCACGAGAAATAGCATCATTAATAAATGGAACTACTCGACTTTCAAAATCTTTTACATAAGCATCATAATCTGCATCAGTAAAATAATCTGTTGTCGTAGGTTTATTCGGAGTAATATTCTCACCCTTAAAACCATCAATTTCGATAGTATTTTTAAGACCTCGAATAGATTCTTGTCCAGATGTTGCTGGAGCACCTATTGCACGACTTTTAGTATTACCTGAGAAAATAAATACTGATTTAGGATGTGCTGCAACAGCGGCAGGTGTATAATTAGAACCAAAAGTCTTAACGTGAATTGAAGTACGAGGCTTAGAAGAATCTTTAATAAATAAATCATCAACTTCAAGTCGTTTTGTAGTCATCATATAACTACGAGGACTATCAGATGTTAAGAATACATATTGACCAAGCATATTAAGAATAACTTCAGTATATGTATAAAGAGCACCTTGTACTTCACGATATTTCAGACCTTTATTTCCAATCTTAACACCATTAAATGCAGATAATGCAAATTGATAACGACGTTCAACATCAGAAATAAATGCAGGATTTACTTCGTATTCACCAATGCTGTTTTTAGTGAATATACCAAGACCAGTCTTTTCATCATAAATGAGAATATTATCTTCTGCACCCGGAGCAGTTAAAGTTGGGTCATTAAGATAATCCTTAAATATATGCTTGATATATTCAGTATTTACACCAGTACGAGTAATAAATCCACGAAGGAACTTTGTAAGCATACTATCATACTGAGGTGAATAATTAAGTTTACCTTGAACATCAAGATAACTCATATTCGTAAAACTGTTAAAATCATAAGTAGCAATTTGTGCTAATGAATATAAATATCCATTAATATTATGTGCAGGAATTTCTTTGCCACGATATGTATTAACCCGATGTTTAGTATCATTAACTACATTTTCAAGAAGAGAATTAACTCTTGAATATACTTCATTTGCATTATCATTTGCATTATAATATTGAGTAAGAGCATCACGAGTAATTGCTAATCCTAAGTAATTAATTACAGACATCTGTTTATCTAACAGAGCTGCTTTATCAATCTTACTACGTCTTGAAATAGGTTCAAAAATACGTTTAGATTTAGGATTAGTATAAAGTACATCATTCAGATTATTATACAATCCAAATTCAATATTTGTACTTAAAACACTTTCAAATCTATCAATATATGTTTTAACACCAAATGATTCTCGATTATTCTGATAAATAGTAGCATTATTACCACTTTCCAATGCCATAATATTTACAGGAATAACAGCAAGTTTAATTCCAGAAATATAAGCATTTACAAAAGAATTATCATAATCAGAAGCAGCAGAACCATTATCTTCAAATACTCGTTGGAATATTTCAAGAATAGGAGTAAACTCATCATTTATAGCTGCAAGTTGTTGCAATCTATTATATACATCTTGAGGTTGAATATCGTAAAGATGTGCCTCAATAAGTTTATTCCATAAAACATTAATATCAATAGGAGCAGGAATATATGCTTTGTTAGCAGTTCTATTTTTGAAATTACTCGAACCTACAAGAAGAGCTATTTGAGCTTTAACATGAGATGCTAACGTATTCTTTCTATCAATACGTTCTTTTTGTAAATCATCCCACATTACTTCAATATCTTCAATAGCATCACGTTGTCCTTCTTCTGTACTTTCATCATCGACAATCCGATTATTTTGATAAGCACGCTTACGATTAATACTATAGTTCTTATCAATATAATCAAGAAAATAATTAAAGATTTGACTATTACCTTTATTCAAATCAGTAAGTACATTTGCTACAAAAATATCGTTAAATCTTGTAGGAATAAAATTGGGTCGAGCTTTATACTCTTCAAGTTCTTTATTAAACTCAGCAAGAATTAAAGCCTTAAATCCACTACGAGAAACATCTCGATAATTAGCTCCAAAACGAGCTTGTCTTTGTTCCGCAGTAAGACCTTTTAACTTAAAGTAAGCAGCAGTTAAAACACGAGCCATATAAGCATAATCCATCTCATCAAATGTAGCAGTATTTACAATAGACGGATTAAAAGCGTGTTTAATATCAAGACCTAATGCGTTACCAAGAGATTCAAAATCTTTACGAATATCTTCACTATAAGTTTCATCTGTCGAAAGAGCAGCTAATACAGATTCTAATTTAAGTTCTCCACTTGTATAAACGGGATAACCCGTAGCTCCATAAGGAGTACGGGCATCCGCTTCTGCATATAAAAACGCTGTAAGAATACGACGCTTAAAAGCATTCTCTAATGATACATCAGCATTATTTTCAGCATAACCTCGAATATTATTATAATCTTTAATAGTAGGTAAAACACCTTTTTCCATTAAAGATGTAATAATATCTTCAATAGGCTTAGTCTTAAAAGACTTCATTTGATGATAAAGACCAGATTTCTCAAGTCTTCCATCAGCAGTTAAACGATAAGGTTCAGGACTACATTGTGCATTCATAAACTAACAAATTTTGTTATTATTGTCATCAATATATTTATCAATAAATTCAATTACATATCCACCGTTTGAAGATACAACATTTTTCTGATTATTCAAAACATTTTCAGAACTATTTGAAAAAACCTGACCAGTGGGCGTCAAACCCACTCCCCCACCGGGTATCACTATGTTCGGGCCAATATTAGAAACATCAAGACTATTAAGTGTTTCAGAATTATTGTCATCAAACGTAATTTCACTGTCATCATCAAGAAAATTTAATTCAACAATACTCCTTGTGTCTTCCAACATCCTTTCAAAAAGAGTATCAAAAAGTATACTACCATAAAAACTCATAAACAGGTATATTATAATAAGTAGACTGCTCAATGAAAAGAAATATAAGATGCGCTTTTTAACCGATTGTAACTCATAACTAAATTTATATAAAACATGAAATAGCATTGCTATAACATACATTAGTAAAATACTTCTTCTGCCCTGAATTAAAGCTAATAAAATTGTAATAGATACCGCAATAAATATCCATCGTTTCTGCACTTTCGTCAGATACTCTTGCATCAATATTCCCCAAATAGCTCCTACTCCCAGTATACCATGAAATGTCTCATAAAGATTTATTCCCGTTCCACTTCTTGATAATGCATAAGGGAGAAACAGAATAATACCAAAAACAAAAGTTTTGCAAAGTAAAGTGACTAAACGGATGATTTGATTTATGAATAATAAATCCGAAAGTTTATAAATCAGAATTGGAGCAACATATAGTAAATAACCAGGGGTAAAAATATGACGCTGAATCCCCCATAAAGATAATTGGTTACTAATTGATAAGTTACAAATAATAGAAAAATAGATCGAGCATATAAGCCCATATTTCCATAATATGCTTTTACAGAAAATAAAATAGAGATGAATAATATACCCAATAATTGAATGAATCGGTTTATCACAATAGGAATATTCGGTACACTCATCAAAGAACTTCCAATTGCTAAAATATAAAAGCCAAGAAAGAATAATTGTATCTTATTTTTTGGTATCTCTCACGAGTATAGGTGTCTATTTTCATCCTTAATAAAGTCTCAAATTGTACCGCAAAATTTTCCAATGACCACTTAGAAGCATATCTATAATTCTCCATGATCATATCTGATATTTTTGCCAGTTTCAATTGAGTAGCCCACTGTACAGAAGCTTCTATTTCATCAATTGTTAAGTTATTCAACATAAAGCCTAATTTATCAATATCATCAAAAGCAGCATATTTTGAAGATATCGGAATAATTCCACATTTCATCGATGCAATCATAGCACCTGGAGCGCCTTCACTTGCTGAAGGAAAAATACCAAAAGTTACTCTTTCAGCAAGATGTATAAAAGTATCTGTATTTAAATCTACAAAGCCATGAAAAAAGATATTATCACACTGAACTAGATTCTTGCTATAATAATCATTAACTTCCTGATTTATATTTCCTAACACATGCAATATTAGTTCTCTATGTTGACAAAAATAATCCAAAACTAAGTCTAAACCTTTCAACAAGCTTCCACCACCACCTAACCACAGAAATTCATTCCGTCTATACGTCTTCAGCTTCTGTTCTATCGAAATTTTCTTATATAAATTTGAAGATTGATCAATAAGTGAAATTTTTGGCCTTATTCTATTAGGATAAGTATCTAACGTATATTTTGAGCCTATTTGAAAAATAAAGTCAGCTAAATCAGCAGCATCATTCTCAATTACTGTTCTATAATAAGGGACATGGCAAGAGTGCTTCGTATTAAAATAATCAGTCCGTACTTTTACCATCAAATTCTGATGTTTATAATACGCTCCTGTTGCATAATATATTTTCAATGCATCCAAATTTTTCTTCGCAACATTACAAAAATTAGGTTCAAGCCCCAATATAATGTCATATCTACGATTATCAACTGAAACTGTATCAAAAGATTCTACTACAAAATTAAAACCATTATTAGCAAACACTTGTCCCATTACAAGCGATTCTCTTTTATTCTGATGAGTATTTAAATAGTTATCATCATGTTGACGAAAAAAAACCTCGGGAAGATAAGATATATAAGCCCATTTAGTATTCTCCTTTTTATAGTAGACATACCTTTTTCGCTTAGATAATTTAAAAATAATCAATGACATCAATTCAGTCAGACTATAACAA
>ENA-ORUX01000066-ORUX01000066.1-human-gut-metagenome-genome-assembly--contig:-NODE-66-length-105921-cov-79.767291_pt1 | contig 105921 bp, 83 predicted proteins | sample MGYA00242087_ERZ509225 | MGnify/ENA primary metagenome ERZ509225 (study PRJEB26280, sample SAMEA2338864) | human gut metagenome | biome: human gut; feature: human-associated habitat; material: faeces... | reverse complement strand
CTGGGCTAAGAGCTTCTGCCCCTTCAGGGCGTGTGGGGAAAAACTTGCGAAACTTAAATTTGTCTACTTATAAATCTGCACGTCGTCGATAGCGACATAGGCAGGGGCAGAAAAACCATAGCTGTTCTTCTGGTCGTCAGAGAACTCGTAGTTCACCTTCAAACTGTTGACAGCTCCTAACGAACTGAGGTCTACATACTTCCAGTCGGTAACTGAGGTCTTGCCGTCCTGCAGGCGACATTTCACCTTGCCCTGAGAGTAGCCTGTTGCATCGAAACCTTCGAAGGTTACGTCGATGAAAGTGGCGTCTGTAGCTGCCGAGTTGATTCCGTCGCCGTTATTGAGCGCATTGAGGAAATAAGAGTTGTTGGTCACCCAGAGTCCCTTCAACTTGCGTGCCACGCCGTCCTTGAAGTCGATGACAGGACAAGAGTCCCATCCACCGTCGTTATAGCCGTAAGCCACTACGAAGTTGTTGCCCGAGTGTGCTGCCGTGCCTGTAGGCAAAGAGAGTTGTGTCGTAGGACTTCCGTTGGCGATATCGCAATGATAGTTGGATACTGCCACTCCGCCGTTCCAATAAGCCCATGAACCATAAGACTCGTTGAGTTTGGAGTGCAACTTTGTAGTTGCGTCGGTCCACTCGTACACGCCATTGTCCTCGGTGAATCCCATTCCAGTCTCTCCATAGAGCAACTTGCCCGTGCCCTGGTTAGGGTCAATCAGAGCGTTCCAGTATTCACCCTCGAAATCTACAGTTTCGTAATTGGGTTCCTCAGGACCATCATCTTCACTACATGATGCAAAAAAAACAGTAGTGCATACGAGCGCCAGCAAATAAAAATACTTCTTCATTTTCTTTTAGTTAAACTCAAAAAATTAATAAATATTGTGTTATTTGATCTTATTCATTGTCTATTACATTACTGAATTAACCACAAGTAAGTTCCTCACGCCCTGAACCAACGGTCCCCTGTGCTTCACGGCAATGCCAAGAAGTGGGCAGGATTGATGCCCTTGAGGCTGTACTTGTAGAGCAGGGAGCCGTCGCGGTCAAACTCATAGACGTAGCCGTTGGTGGCGTAGCCGCGAGAATCCGACACATAGAGATGTCCCGAGCGGGGCGAGATGTAAATGCCGTAGGGCGACTGCATCTGCTTGATGGTGGGCATGGCTGCGTCATATTCCCCAAGTCCTTCCTCCACGCGAAGTGAGGGCAACTGGATGGTGTGAACCGAGAAATCGTAGGTGCCCGAGAGGTAAGAGAAGGCAGAGCCTATGGCGTAGAACTTTCCGCCGTAGCTGCAATTATAGGTCACAGGGAAATCGAACACGCGGAACTCCTCGCTCTCCATGTTGAACACGATGGAGCGTCCCGGAACCTCATAGTAGTCGCCCACGGAGTTGATGCAAAGAAACTGCCCTTCCTGCGACATGTTGCCGAAGAGGTTGATGCAGCCCGTGTCGATACGTTTCAGTTCCTTCATTGTCTGCGCATCGATGACCGAGATGGTCGACTCGTAGTCGTGGCTTGCTTGCGAAGAATAGCCTCCTGTATTCGCCACAAAGAGGCGGCCGCGGTAACAGGCTATTCCCTCGGGCTCGTAACCTACGGGACAGGTATCGACAATCTTCTTCGTATGCAGGTCTATCTTCGCCACATAGCCGTCATTGGCATACGAGGTGCAGTAGAGGTATTCGCCATCGGTAGCCAACTTGCGGTTGTTGGGAATATCCTCTGTGGCAGCTATGGCGGTTCCGTCAGGACGGATGTACTGGATGATGTTCGACCAGTTGACGGAGATGGCGATGAGCGTGTCGTTCACCATCAGCAGGTCGTTGCCTGTATCGCCCAAGCGTTGCTGTGGATTCTGCTGTCGGAACCATTTGTTGGTAAGCACACCATGGTCGATGAGCGAGATGGTGGAATTGTCCATTCCCCACAATCCCTCGCAGAGTACGAGCAGGCGGTCGTCGGAAGCCGTGGGATGGCTGACTGCCACCTCGTCGTTCACCTCCATGCGACAGCCCGTAAGCATCATCGTTAGTACGATGGCGATGGCATAGAGGCCTATGATGTGTTTACGAATGTTCATAATTTCTTTAGTATTGTCTTAACTCCTTAACTTCTTAACTCCTTAACTCCTAAGATAATCTCTACATTTCAAATTTCAGGGTCATCTTGTAGTTTCTTCCAGGCATGGGATAACGCTTCACCACCTCGTGATGCGAGTCGGTAAGGTTGTTACACTCCAAGGTGGTCTGCAGTACGTATTTGCCCAAGTGGAAACGTTTGTTCAGCTTCACGTCCACCGTGTACCAGTCGCCCAGGCGGTCGTCGGAATTATTGGAAATCAGGGCAAAGCGCTCTCCTGTATAGAGAAACGAGGTGCAGAGGCTGTACGACCGATACCCCAAATCGACGATGGCTGAGCCCGAATGCATGGGCGAATAGGGAATGTAGTTATTGTATTCCGGATCATCGGGCATGGTGTAGTCGCGGTCTATCTGGCACGTGTAGTTGGCGTTGGCAGAGAGCGAGAACCTGCCCCACTCCTGGTTGTAGCCGCCTGAGAGCGACACGCCATACGAATTCACCTTGCCAAAGTTGACCATCGACCATCTGAACTGGCATTTCATCGGGATGGCTACAATCTTGTCGCTTATCTCGTTGTAATAGGTGTCAAGGGCCAGGTGCAGATGTTTGCCGCGATAGTCGGCTCCCGCATCCCATTGCGAGGTGTATTCGGGCTGCAGCTGGGTGTTGCCCACCAGCGTGTAGTACAGATCGTTGAGCGTGGGCACACGGAAGATGCGCTTGTGGAAAGCCCTGAGGATCCAGCCGCCCTTTTTATACGAGAGCAGGAACATGGGCGTGAGCTTCTCCATGGCGTCAGCCTGTGCCACGGTATGATCCTGCACATGGGTGTAGAGCAGCGCCACATTGGCCTCCCATCCCTTGTACGAACCGATGAGCGAGAGGAGCGACTTGGAGTCGATGCGATAAACGTAGTTGAAGCGATAGACATCGCAATCGAGGTCGGACCATCGCAGGTCTGTACTCGCTGTCAGCGAGAGATAGGTACTGTTGTAAGAACCAGCCACAGAGGCGTATAAGTCCTGTTGGGTGTAGTGATTGTTGCAGTACATAGCGGCAGCATTGGTCGATGGGTCCTGCAGATAATGCAGATAGTCGAACGCATACTTCATGTTGGCCTTCAGACCGAAACGGCTCCACAGTTTCTTGTACGAAGCCTGTGCGAAGAAGTTCTGATCCCATTGCCGGTCGGTGGAGTCCCATTGGTCGGAGAGTCGCCTGACGACAGGACCTGGCAAGCCCCTTTCGGAGTTATAATAATAGGTGTGGACCGACAGTCCCCGATAGAAGCCTGCTGCCTCAAGCCGGTAGAAGGTGATGTCGGAATTGTGACGTCGCCCTATCGTGTCTTCCGAAGCCGACTGGAACCGGAACTTATAGTCGCCGTCGCTGTGCTGATATTCGCCATCTACAAAGAGCCAGTTCTTCAAGGCGAAATAGAGCTTGGCTTTCTGCAGTCCAAACGATCCCAGTCCGTACTCGCCCGTCAGCATAGTGCGGTCGGGACGACGGGTCTGCATATAGACCGTAGCCGCCGAGGCATACTCGGAAGCCGACTGCAGACGCTCGTTCCTGTTGGCGTTGTATAGCGACACAGACTCCATGTTGGACAAAGAATACTTGCCCAAATCCACCTGTCCGTTCTGTGCGTTGGTGATACGAATGCCGTCGAGATACACGCCCACATGCTGCGATCCGAGCGACCGCACGTTGACGGTCTTCAGTCCGCCCAGTCCACCATAGTCTTTGATCTGCACGCCCGAGAAATACTTCAGGGCATCGGCCACGGAGGTGGTAGACAGGTTCTGCAGCATCTCGCCCTGGAGGGTCTGACTGGGTGTAAGGTAATGAGGGCGCTCGCCCACACACACCACCTCGTCGAGCGAGAGCGTGTCGCGATGAATCGTACCTACATTCTGCGCATGACAAGACATCACACAGAGGCACAATAATCCTTTGCAGATTTTCTTCATCTTATCCTAAAAAACTTAATGGTTCTCCATCCCAAAACCTAACCCACGAGGCGGGATAGAATCATAGACAGAAAACGTAAATACTTATAGTATGCTGATTGATACATACAGTGAGCACACAAATTGTCTCTCTATGGCAACGGCAGGTCTTCTGGCTCGCGTCGTCAAACTCGTTCAAGCGGTCTTCCCGAAAAAATGTCAGTGACCACCATGCTTGCCCAATAAGACGCATACAGCAGCGGGACTGCTCAGGCTTCTCACCTGATTCCCTTTTCATCGCAATACCTCCTATTGCCTCAGCGGAACGAAGATAGTTGCGAACCAATTGCGGCTGCAAAGGTAAATAAAAAATATGAACCCGCCAAGGTTTCTTGTTTATTTTTGTTAAAAACTTTCAAACATAATAAACCATTTCCCCGAATTGTCATCTTTTTTTAGTGTAAGTCGTGAGGGAACAAGAAATCTCAGGAGTTAAGGAGTTAAGAAGTTAAGGAGTTAAGACAAATGCTTCAGTGGACTTAAGATTAAGCTCTAAACATTATACATCAAGGCTATTGGCTTTAACTTCTAACGTCCGAAGGGAGTGATAACTTCTTTAACTTCTATAACTTCTGAACTTGCGAAAGTTCAATAGATATCAATAAATAATATATATTAAGGATGAGAAAAGTAAAAACAATCACAAAGGCAATCGTAGGCTTGATGATAGCCTCAATGCCCTTCTCGGCAGAGGCACGTCAATGGAGTCTGAAAGACTGCATCGACTACGCCCTGGCCAACAACATCTCGTTGCAGAAAACACGTCTGCAGGCACAGAGTGCCCACGAGGACTATCTGCAGTCGAAGGCAGCCTTGTTGCCATCGCTCAGCGCTTCTACCAACCAAAATGTCAACTACACGCCATGGGTGGCCAACGGCATCTCTGGTGACGGATACTCCAAGGCTTCCATCGACAAGGTGTACTACAACGGCACGTACAGCGTGATGGGCAACTACACCCTTTACGACGGCGGCAAGCGACAGGCGCAGGTGAAGCTCAACAAACTGGCGGGCGAGGCTGCACAACTCGATTCTGCCACACAGGCTGCCAAACTGCAGGAGCAGATAGCCCAGCTCTACGTCCAGATACTCTACTCCACCGAGGCCATCAACGTGAACCAGGAGAGCTATCAGTCGAGCTTGGAGAACGAGAACCGTGGCAAGGAGATGGTGAAGATCGGCAAGATGTCGAAAGCCGACTTGGCTCAGCTCACCGCTCAGAGAGCACAGGATGAATACAACATTGTGGAGGCAAAAAACAATGTGAGAAACTACAAGCGACAACTCAAGGAACTGTTGCAGATAACCGACGAAGAGGCTTTCGACGTGGTGATGCCCAACACGACCGAGGCGATGGCGCTGGCTGAGATTCCTGCCCTGCAAAGTGTTTACACGGCTGCTCTCGACCGTCGCCCCGAGATGAAGGTCTATCAGAACCAGTTGGCACAGAACGACCTGAACGTGAAGATAGCCAAGGCTGGCAAACTGCCAACCATCGGTTTGAATGCAGGCTTGTCTACGAGTACAACTTCTATGAATACAAATAGTTGGGGTTCACAGATAAAGAACAACTTCAATGTGGGCGGTGGCTTCAGCGTGAGCATTCCGCTCTTCGACAACCGACAGACAAAGACAGCTGTCAACAAGGCTTGCATCCAGCAACAACAGATTCTTCTCGACATGAAGAACGAGCAGACACAACTCTACTCCACCATCGAGAACTACTGGCTGCAGGCCAACACCAACCAGAGCCAATACCAGGCTGCCAAAGTGAGCCGCGAGAGCGCACAGGAAAGCTACAACCTGCTGAGCGAGCAGTTCCGCTTAGGACTGAAGAACATCGTGGAACTTCGCACAGGCAAGGACAACCTGTTGCGTGCCCAGCAGAACGAGTTGCAGGCAAAATACCTCGCTATCCTCAACCTCGACATGCTGAAGTTCTATCAGCAAGGAAGAATCTTGTAAAAGTAAAAAAGTAAAAAGGTAAAAGAGTAAAAAAGTAAAAACATTCAATATGAAAAAGCTGAAGATAAGCAAAGTTTGGATTGCCATGACAGTCGTGGTAATCATAGCCGTGGCTGCCTGGGCACTCTCAGGCGAAAAGGAAAAGGAAGAAATCAACTTCAAACAGGAGAAGGTGAGTCTGCAGACCCTGCAGAACAGCGTGACTGCCACTGGTACCATCGAGGCGGTGACAAGTGTCACCGTGGGTACACAGGTATCAGGTATTGTCAACAAACTCTACGTTGACTACAACAGCCAGGTGAAGAAAGGCCAGGTCATCGCCGAACTCGACAAGACCAACCTGCTAAGCGAGCTCAACACCGCCAAGGCCAACATGGCAAGCGCCCAGAGTCAGCTCAACTACCAGAGCGCCAACATGAAGCGCTATCAGACCCTCTACCAGAAAGGACTCGTCAGCGCCGACGACTATGAGAACGCCCTCCTCACCTATCGACAGACCAAGGAGCAGGTGGCCACAGCCAAGGAACAGGTGCAACGTGCGCAGACCAACTTAGGTTACGCCACCATCACCTCGCCTATCGACGGAACCGTTATCTCGAAGAGTGTGGAGGAAGGTCAGACCGTGGCTGCCAGTTTCAATACTCCTGAGCTCTTCACCATCGCCAAAGACCTGACCAACATGCAGGTAGTAGCCGACGTGGACGAGGCTGACATAGGTGCTGTGAAGGAGGGCGACCGCGTTACCTTCACCGTCGACGCTTATCCCGACGACACCTTCGAGGGTACGGTGAAGCAGGTTCGTCTGCAGGCTACGACAACCAACAACGTGGTAACCTACGAGGTGGTGATCAGTGCACAGAATGCCGATCTGAAACTGAAACCGGGACTCACCGCCAATGTCACTATCTACACTCAGGAACGCACTGGCGTGCTGGCTGTAGCCAACAAGGCGCTGCGCTTCACACCTACCAAAGAAACCGTAGGCAAAGACATGAAGATAGTTGACTGCAAAGGCAAGAACAAGGTGTGGACCCTCGACGGCAAAACCCTTACCGCTCACCCAGTGAGCATCGGTCAGACCGATGGAATGCATACTGAGATAACCAAGGGACTGAAGGCCGGTCAGCAGATTGTGACCGAAATCGTGGTGAACACACCCGATGACGACAGCGAGGACCAGCAGCAAAGCCAGGGACTGATAGGCGGACCGCGTCCAAGGGGAAAGAAGAAGTAAGGGTTTGCTATCACTTCTCAACCCAGCGAAAGTTTATTCTGAACCCAGCGAAAGTTCAATATAAGTACAATCATCATGTCAGAAAACGTAGAAAACAAAGCCAGCCAAGACCAGAAGAAGGTCGTGATTGAGCTCGACAACGTAAGGCGCAACTTCATTGTAGGCGACGAGACGGTTCATGCCCTCAAGGGCGTGAGTTTCAAGATCTACGAGGGCGAGTTTGTCACCATCATGGGTAAGTCGGGATCGGGCAAGTCTACCCTGCTCAACCAGTTGGGTTGTCTCGACACCCCATCGAGTGGCGAATATTACCTCGACGGCGTGTCGGTACGCACCATGTCTCGTTCGGAGCGTGCCGTGCTGCGCAACCGCAAGATAGGTTTTATCTTTCAGAACTATAACCTCCTGCCCAAGACCACGAGCGTGGAGAATGTGGAACTGCCCCTGATGTACAACCCCTCGGTAACTGCCGAGGAGCGCAAGCAGAGGGCGATAGAGGCGCTGAAGGCCGTAGGACTGGGCGAACGTCTCTATCACAAGAGCAATCAGATGTCGGGTGGACAGATGCAGCGTGTGGCCATAGCCCGCGCCCTGGTCAACAACCCCGCCGTCATCCTTGCCGATGAGGCAACGGGCAACCTCGACACACGTACAAGTTTCGAGATTCTCGTGCTCTTCCAGAAGCTCTACGCTGAGGGACGTACCATCATCTTCGTGACCCACAACCCCGATATTGCCAACTATTCGAGCCGTAACATCGAGTTGCGCGACGGTCACATTATCAGCGACGAGTACAATCCGCACATCCTCTCTGCCGCCGAGGGTCTCGCTGCCCTGCCGGCGAATACGGATGAGTAATTTTTCAATATTAATGATTTAAAATGCGATGAATTATCAGAATCTATTCAAGATAGCCATCAGGGCGATTGCAGCCAACAAGATGCGGTCGTTTCTCACGGCTTTGGGTATCATTATAGGTATTGCTGCCGTCATCACCATGCTCGCCATCGGACAGGGCAGCAAGGCAAGCATCAAGGCCAACATCGCCGAGATGGGAAGCAATATGATCATGATTTCGCCGGGTGCCGACATGAGGGGCGGTGTGAGACAGGACGCCTCTGCCATGGAGACCCTCAAACAGGCTGACTATCTGACTATCAAGGACGAGTGCAACTACATCTCTGCCATCTCGCCTACCGTCAACAGCAGCGGTCAATGGATCAACGGCAACAACAATACGCAAAGTTCCATCTACGGTGTGAACCAGGACTACCTGAGCATCCGACAGCTCAAGGTGGCCGACGGTGAGATGTTTACCGACAACGACATCAAGGCGGCTGCCAAGGTGTGCATCCTGGGACAGACTGTGGTGGATTATCTCTTCCCCGACGGAAGCGACCCCGTGGGCAAGGTGGTGCGATTCAACAGCATCCCCTTCCGTGTGGTGGGTGTGCTGAAGAAGAAGGGCTACAACTCCATGGGCATGGACCAGGACGACCTGGTGCTGGCGCCCTACACCACCGTGATGAAACGCATACTGGCCCAAACCTACTTGGGTGGCATCGTCTGCTCGGCGATTACCGAGGAAGTTTCGCAACCGGCTCAAGACCAGATAACGGAGATCCTGCGACGCAACCATAAGCTCAAGGACGCCACCGATACGACCGAGGCTGACGAGGACGATTTCAACATCCGTTCGCAGGAGGAGATTTCGAGCATGATGAACTCCACCATGTCGACCATCACCATCCTTCTTGGTTCTGTGGCAGGCATCTCGCTCCTCGTGGGCGGTATCGGCATCATGAACATCATGTATGTGAGTGTGACGGAGCGCACCCGAGAGATTGGTCTGCGCATGAGCGTGGGAGCACGTGGTGTCGACATTCTCAACCAGTTCCTCATCGAGGCCATCCTGCTGAGTGTGACGGGCGGTGTGATAGGTGTGCTGTTGGGAGTCAGTCTGTCGGTAGGACTGCAACAGTTCCTGCACGTAGCCACGCAGATAGAGCCCTGGAGCATCATCATGAGCTTTGCTGTTTGTACCTTCACAGGTGTCTTCTTCGGCTGGTATCCTGCCAAAAAAGCTGCCCGCCTCGACCCTATCGAAGCCATCAGATACGAATAAAAATCTCTCGCTATTCTGCACAATAATTTCCCATTTGGGACGTTATTGTAGCAGAAAAGAACAAAAAGCCACTATAAAACATGATACTAAACTGTGTCGTTATTGACGATGACCCAGAGGCTCTGAACCAGATAACGAGCCACATCAAGCGGACACCAACCCTACAACTTATTGGTGCTTATACCAGTGCGCGGGAGGCTGTAAGAGACGTGAGGAACGGACATGTCGACGTGCTCTACCTTGCCATACAGATGCCCGAACTGAGCGGCATTGAGTTTGCCCGTCTCGTGCCGGAGAGTTGCCGTCTGGTCTTCACCACGGCCTACAAGGAGTATGCCTTCGACGGTATCAAGGCTGGAGCTGCCGACTATCTGCTCAAGCCCATCAGCTTCGAAGACTTTCAGGAGTCGTACAAGCGAGTGAGGGCTACCTTTGACGAATACCAGTTGCAGGATCCGATAGAGCGCGACCGCTGCTTAGTAGCCAAGGTTGAGAATAAGTTTGTCCGCATCGACCTCGACGATATTCTCTACATTGAGAGCATGAATGATTATGTGCGTTTCCATCTCACACAGGGCCGTAAGGTTACGACCTTCTCCAACCTCAAACGACTGGAGAGCCGTCTGCCCCGCCAGCAGTTCAAGCGCATCCACCGTTCGTTCATCGCCAACCTCTGCCGCATGGACTCCATCGGTCACATGCGCATCTTTTATGGCGAGACCAGCATCCCTATCTCCGATTCCTACAAGGATGCCGTCTACCAGTTCGTCAACTCGCATTTAGCTTAAGGGAAGGAGATTCCTCCAGAAAAGCCTTCCTTTCAGAAAGGAAATATTTCTTCGGGAGAGTGAACGAAAGTTGTGGCGCCATGATCCACGAGGAATTCTTTGTCACGGAAACCCCATAACACGCTGATACAAGGCATTTTGCAGTTGCGAGCAGTCATGATGTCGACGTCGCTATCGCCAATGTACACAGCACCAACCCTGTCGGCACCCAACTGGCGCAGGGCTTCCTCTACCGTGTCGGGCGCAGGCTTCTTCCTGATGTTCTCACGCTCTCCTATCGCCACATTCACCAGGTCGCCAAAGAAATGACGGCAGAGCGCCTGCGTAGCAGCATAGAACTTGTTGCTCACCACAGCCACTTTCTTGTTTCTCTCCTTCAGTCTGCTCAACAGATCCATGATGCCGGGATAAGGCGTGGTGGTGTCGAGGTTGTGCTCCATATAATGCTTTCTGAAGTCGGCATAGGTCTTGTCGAAGAGCGGATTGCTGTCGCCCTGAGGAATAGCACGCTCCATGAGCTTGCGCACGCCGTTGCCCACAAATCTCCTGACGTCGTCGACAGAGTGCTCCTCCATCCCGTTGGTGCGAAGGGCGTAGTTGCAGCTCGCAGCCAGGTCGTCGAGTGTGGAGAGCAACGTGCCGTCCAGGTCGAAGACATACGTATCATATTCCCTTATTCCTTCTTTATAATCCTTTGTTTCCATCATTTTTCTGTTAATAATTCAAGTTTCGCAAGCTCAGAAGTTAAAGGAGTTATCGCTCCCTACGGTCGCTGAGGAGTTAAGACAAAAGTCTTTTTGGCGTAGTTATTAAGCTGCAAGACATGCGTCTTAACTCCTTAACTTCCTTAACTCCTTTAACTTCCTGATATGCGAAAGTTCGGTTATTATCTTTGCAAAGTTACGTCAATCTTGCCGAAATAATAAGGAATTAACCTATTTTTACCTATACTTGAATAATATAGGCCCAATAATTTTGTCAATTCCACGAATAAATGTACTTTTGCAGCGAAATTCATGTACAAAAACAAAACACAAAAATGAAGAAAAAACAAAGCAAGACCGCTTACAAATTTTATTTCTATGGCGCCTTGGTGTGCCTCGTGGCGGTAATCGTCATTACTTATATCTATGGCTTTTCCTCATTCTCGAAAAGCGAGAAGACAGAATATGTCTATATTGACGAAGACGACAATATAGACTCCGTTTATCATAAGCTCGCGCCGATAGCCCGCGCCATCCCGATGCAGGCTTTCCGCACCCTTACCCATCACTCCGAATACGCTGAGCATATTCGCACGGGTCGCTATGCCATCCATCCTGGTGACGGTTCGCTCAAGACATGGCGCCACCTGAAGAACGGACTCCAGGAACCCGTCAACCTGACCGTTCCATCGGTCCGGACGCTCGACAAACTCGCAGCTGAGTTGGGACGCAAGCTGATGCTCGACAGCGCTACCATCTGCCATGCCCTTACCGACGAGGCTACCTGCGAAAAGTATGGCTACGACACAGCCACCATCGCCTGTATGTTTATCCCCAACACCTACGACATCTACTGGAACGTGTCGCTCGACAAACTGCTCAGTCGCATGAAGAAGGAGTCGGACAAGTTCTGGAACTTTGAGCGCACACAGAAAGCGAAGAACATGAACCTCACCCCGCAGCAGGTCATCACCCTGGCAAGTATCGTGGACGAGGAGACAGCCAACGACGGTGAGAAACCGATGATTGCGGGCATGTACTACAACCGTCTGATGCTTCGCAATGCCGAATATCCTGAGGGAATGCCTCTTCAGGCCGATCCTACCATCAAGTTCGCCTGGAAGCGTTTCGAGTTGAAGCGCATCTACAACAACCTGCTCAGCATCCGTAGCCCCTACAACACTTATCGTAACCCAGGACTGCCTCCAGGGCCTATCCGCATCCCTACTGTTGCCGGCATTGATGCCGTGCTCAACCACATCCATCACGACTATCTCTACATGTGTGCTAAGGAGGATTTCAGCGGCACCCACAACTTTGCCCGCACTTACTCCGAGCACCTCGACAACGCTGCCAAATACTCAAAGGCACTCAACGAGAGAGGAATCAAATAAATAATCCCCCACTCACATCTCTTAACAAGCTTTCAAAGACACAGCAGCCTCTTACATCCGCAAGATGAGCGATGGCACCACATGGTCAACGCTCTGCCTGCCGTTCGAGGTGTCACTCGATAGATTATGATGAATAAAACATTAGCCAACTTGGAGCAGCAGATTCGCTGCGTTCCAAGTTGGCTATATTTTTTACGGCAGTCACTGTTTTTTATGCCGTACACTCATAGTCGTGAGATTTGCATCATTACCGAGATTATCTCACTACGACCTTCTGTGCGTGTGTTTGTTTACCATCCGAAATTCGGAGGATATAGACACCTTTGTTTTGGCCAGCAGCCGAGATAGTGACGGTATTACCTGCCTGGCTGGCAGATGCCACGAGATGTCCCTGAGAACTATAGAGCGCAGCCGACATAGCCACAGCACCGGCAGTATACGCCTCGAATGTATAATCATTGAGAGCACGTTCCCCACCATAGGGCATTCTCTATGCGGGTCAACAAAAAAAAGGAAGTTGCAAGCACCATAGCCAGCAACTGCCTTTCATATTTTGTAAAATTAATAACTTATTTTAGTTCTATATTACTCACCGAGATGCATCTTTTTGTTGATTACTACAATCTCAGCAAATGTGATAGCTAAAACTATCAATGTCATTCCAAAAATCATCATAATTGTTACCCTTTCTTTACTTTAATTATCGTTATTCAATCTTTTCAAGTGCAAAGGTAATGCCTTTTTTGTGTTCGCACACAATATTTCTGTCTTTTTCTTCTTAAAAGACTTGAAAAATTGATTTCTGTCAATTACGTCCCCCTCTGAAATGCCAAAATGACGCGTGTCACTCCTCCCTGTTCTGCCTCTCTGACAATATTATCCGAATCAATTCCTCATTGGCCTCATTGTCAATACTTGCATCCTTCACTTCAGTGGCATAATCAAGCATATTGGAACACTCGCCAGTGATATCCACTCCCATCACTCTCTCGTGAGCATAGAAGATACGCAGAACAGCCTGCAGCTGCATAAGGGTCATGTCGCCATTTCTCCAGTTGGTGACGGCATCGTCAGTCCTCAGCACATCCTTGTCGATAGAGATATATACGGGTTCATGTATCAGTTTACCAGCCTTGGAGGGCCAAGCCTGATGATGGTCGATTTCCGACTCACTGTAGAACAGCACCTTGCTCCTGAGTGCAACCGGTATTTGAGACATGAGTTCGTCGGATACGCCAACGAGGATGATGTGTCTCACAAAAGGATTGGACTTTAAGACATCCGTCACCCAACCGCCACACGAAACCAAGCCTTCCCATTGAGGCTGTTGCATATCCGGGTGATGATCAAAGACTATCAGAGAGAAAGGTTCCTGCAGCCGTGACACCCAGTATTCGGTAAGATAATGGAAATCTCCTGAGTCCAGGAAATGAATGGCTTTAGAAGGGTATGGGGCCAACCTGCGATGAAGTTGCTCCCTGCCTTCCTCATCACAATAGCAGTCCACTCCTTTCAGATCCTTACAATCTACACGGATGATATTACGAATTGAAGCAAACGCCTCAAAATCATATACTCCCGAAAAATCCAAAACTATAATGGGTAACTTGTTCACAATTATAATATGATTAACTGATGGTTATTGTTATATAAACTTCGGAGCAAAGATACCTTTCAGTCTTGCGAATCTATCATCTACATCTCCGCTTTCAGCTGCTGTATCAGTTCTGCCGACAGCCCCGTTATTTCCATCACAGTCGCTTCATCCATGCCCTTTGTCAGCATCTTCTTGGCAATCTCATGGCTTTTCTTTTCCATTCCTTTTTCCATGCCTTCTGCAATACCTTCACGCTTGGCGGTGTCTACGGAATTATTGATGTCGCGATACGCTATCTTGCAGGCTTCGCACTCCCTCAATTCCTGCGGAGTATATCTTTCTTCTACCAGTCTCATACGCATTTCTTTTTATTCCTTTGCAGGGATACGTTTTGATTCCTTTGTCTTGATACGTTTTATTCTTTTGCAAAGACACTCTGAAATTTAGTAACTTCCAAATATTGAGACTGTTTTTTAGTTAAAATGAGTAAGCGTGCTGGGTAATTAAAAGTTCATATAAGCAACACGACCTGTAAGGGCAAAAGCTTTACATATCGCAAAGAATTTTCAATTTTCATTAAGTGTATTTTAAAGTTTTATTATGTGAATTTTAAAGCGATTGGGTGTATTTTAAAGCTTTTGCCCTTTCTTGTTGCTTATATGGGCTTTCTGCAGCCATTTCGTTCTTCTTTGTCCATGCGGTCGCATCCCGCAAACCGCAGCTCCGCTGCTGGCGTAGACCTCTGATGGTCTGCCAACCTTATAGCGAAGCGGTTTGAGCACCGAGTAGGGCGGTTTCCTCTTCTTCCCTGAGGGGAGAAGACCGAGATGAGAGGTGGACCCTCCCTTAAGGGTAAGGGAGGACTGGTGGGTTTTCGAAAGACCCCCTCTATCAAACAATTTAAAAATTTACATTCTCTTCCGCAGCCATACCCAAGTCCTCCCTTTCCGGCAGCCTGTATCTCAGGTCTCTGTCCTGGATGAAGATATGGTTGAGCGTGTACTCCAGCGACTCGAGCGTCTTCTCTCTCCTCTCCCCTTTCAGTTCACACTCCCAGACGGTGATGCAGTGCCACCCCATCCTTGCCAGCTTTTTCTGTTCCTCCCGGTCTCTCTCCTTGTTGCGTGAGATTTTCCTCTCCCAGAACTCCGTATTCGTCTTCGGCATCCTGAAGTATTTGCACCCCTCATGACCATGCCAGAAGCAACCATTCACGAAGATGCACGTATGGTATTTGCGCAATACGATGTCTGGGTGTCCAGGCAGTCTCGGGTTATTCACCCTGTACCTGAACCCCCTGCTCCACAAGTATTTCCGCACCACCATCTCCGGCTTCGTATCCTTGCTCTTAACGGCCGCCATATTCTTGTGCCGCTGTTCTATGGTCAAATGGTCTGACATTGGATATAAATCTTACGATACAAAATTATGTTCTATATTCCTTCAGTATTTCTGCTGTTGTAAACAGAGGTTCTCCTGGAATATAACACTTAAACTTCGTCAGATTGGAAGTCCTGTAATTTAAATATTTGCGCTGCAAAGATACACTTTTTCGAGGATAAAAACAAGAGAACAACACACTTTTTTCCGAGGATAACACATGTTAAATCATACACTTTTTCGATGATAAGAAGGAAAAATCATCCTCCAAAAACTTTAATGACACCTGAATCAACAGGAAATGCATTTTTGAATATAAATATACCAAACTTTTTTCCCATTTTTCTTTCTTATTTCATGATATTTTTTTATTTTTGCAGCAAAACAAAAATAAGAAATATGACACAAGAAGAACAATATAAAAGTTTTATCAAGTATTGCACAAAAGCTGGCAAAAGTATTAGCAACTATAGCGATTTTAAGCGTATAAATGAGACTATTGCCAAAATCAAAGGAGTTGAAAAATATGATATCTACTCTTGCGTACATACAAAAGAGTTGCAAGATATGATAAACATACTTTATAAAAATGAGGAATTCAAAGCATATAATACTAAAGGCGGCAATCAATATTCTAACGCCTTAGAAACATACTTAAAATTCCTTCATGCTAAAGAGATTTTTGCAGAAGAAACAAAGCCAAAGTATTCTCCAATTCTTTCTTTACAACAGATTTATTATGGTGCTCCCGGCACTGGTAAATCAAAGGCTATCAAGGATTTGACTTTCGGAGAAAGCGTGATTCGCACTACATTCCATCCCGATTCAGACTACGCCTCTTTTGTTGGAACTTACAAACCTATTACAGAAGAAGTGGTACTCCGAGATTGCTATGGCAAAAAGGTCATTGATGACGAAACAAAGGAAGACGTAAAGGAAGAAAGAATTGCCTATAAGTTCATTCCTCAGGCTTTTCTTGAAGCCTATGTTGAAGCGTGGAAGAAACTTGGATCCGGCAAAAAGCAATACCTTATCATCGAGGAAATAAACAGAGGTAATTGCGCTCAGATCTTTGGTGACCTGTTCCAATTGCTCGATCGCAACGAATATGGTTTTTCAGATTATCCTATCGTTGCAGATAAGGATATGCAGAAATATCTTGAAAAGGAATTTGCGGAATGGGAGATTACGAATAAAGACCAAATCAACCAGCTCTATGGCGAAGCCAATATGGTAAACCTCATCATGAAGGGAGAGCGCCTTGTTCTGCCATCAAATCTCTATATTTGGGCTACAATGAATACCAGTGATCAGAGTCTCTTCCCTATTGACTCAGCCTTTAAGCGCCGCTGGGATTGGAAGTATGTGCCTATTCGCGAAGGTCGTGACAAAGAAACCAACGCTCCTCTCAACTGGTACATCAACACGGGTGATAAGCAATACAATTGGTGGTCATTTATCAGCAAGGTTAATAAGCTGATAGGTTCACTTACCAATTCAGAAGACAAGAAGCTCGGCTATTTCTTCTGCAAGGCAAAAGATGGAGAAATCGATGCCGATTTATTCGTTAGTAAGGTTATCTTCTATCTCTGGAATGATGTGTTCAAGGACTATGGTTTCGAGGATAAGGACTTTCAGGATGAAGAAGGCAAGATATTGTCTTTTGATAAATTCTATCAGGATGTCAACGGCAAGACTAATGTTGACATAGCTACCATTGAGTTGTTCCTGGAGAATTTGGGAGTGGAGGAATACTATTCTGATGAGAAAGAGGAAGAGGAGGACATTGATGCAGCAGCAGAAGAAGAAAAGAATGGTAAAAACCACTTTAAATATACTATAAACGGTTCTTCTCAGCAATATGCCAAACGAATTCTTGCAGCAAAACTAGTAGAGGAATATATCAAAATGAATCCTGATTTATCTCCTAACCAAGTTGTTAACAACTGGAAATCTTTAGGAGATATAGTACCACACTTCGTTGAAACTGAAGAAGAATTTAAGAGCAGAACCGATAAACCAAGAGTTGAAAAAATCAAATGCCAAGACGGCTATGTTTATGTTTCGAATAACGGTTGGGGAGGTATAGCTAAAATGCATGAACTTATGGATGCAGTAAATAAACAACAGAAGTGGAATCTTAGCATCCAAGAAATAAAGAGATAATGAGAATCCTCATAGAAGAACATCAGTATCAGGCTGAACAGATTAGGGATGTCCTGCACGGCATTGACGCCATGCAGGACATTGATGGCAACGTCAGCATCAACTACGTTGGGTATTACTACAATACCCAGCTCAACGATTGCGTCTTTATTTTGCCGAAAGTACTGCTCGAAGATACTCCTGAGGGCGAAAGAGTATTCGGCAAATACGCCCCAGAAGTCATCGTCAACCTGAACCAGAACAACCCACTCTCTCAACAGGAGAAAGACTTCATCTATGAGTTCTCCGTCTGGATTTACCGCACCATCGAGGTTTACAACAATACCACCAGAAACGGCATTGTCTATCACCAGAAAATAGCATGCCTCGGTAAAAGTAACAGACAAATCAACAACACATTCCTCGATATTCTGCTGGCTCTCATCGACTTCAACAAGCATAACCAGGATTTCATCTTCTTCATTCTGAAGAACATTCATTCCGGTTACAACCGCATTCATTGGTCTAAGACCATAGCCACCACGAGGGCCATCATCAGCAAAAACAGCCCTGTTTATACCCATCCTGTCAACAGGAAAAAGCAGATTAACTTTGATGAAGAATTACTGATTATTTTCTTTTCCATCCTGAATTATATCAGCGAAAGATATGGTTTCACCAATCATATCAACTGCAATTTCCAGTTGATAACAGGCTATCGTTTCAAGACTTATCTGGATGGATTAGGAAAGACCAGACTCCTCCAGATTAAATACAAGTACTTTTCTGATAAAGCATTATATCTCTGGCAGTTGTGCTATGATTTCTTTGACAACGCCAATCGCATGAACATCCAGCAGGAACGCAAGGAGTATCTTCTGGTTAAGAGTTTCAATATCGTTTTCGAAGCCATTATTGATGAACTTCTGGGAGAAAAGAACATTCCAGCCGGACTGAAAGAACAGGCTGATGGAAAACGTATAGACCATTTGTACACCTACCAGAACCTGATTACAAGTAAAAATCAGGAGCCTGTTTATTACATCGGCGACAGCAAATATTACAAGCTGGGCCATGCCATCGGAAAGGAATCTGTATATAAGCAGTTTACGTACGCCAGAAACATCATCCAGTGGAACTTGAACCTCTTTATGAACGACGATAAGAACGATGAAGAACTGCAATACGACAAGCGTAATTTTGGCAACGTACCAAAGCTTCGTGACGATTTGACGGAAGGCTACAACATCATTCCGAACTTCTTCATCAGCGCAAAGATGGCTGAGAATCTCTCTTTCTCAGACCAGATTTCGTCAACCAACAGGGAGCAGAAGTGCTTCAACACCCAGCATTTCAACGACCGCCTGTTCGACCGCGACACCCTTCTCGTCTTCCATTACGATGTCAACTTCCTCTATGTTGTATCTCTGTATGCCCGTCATAACGAGCACCAGAAATTCTCGTGGAAGAACAGAGTTCGCAAGATGTTCAGGGATGAAATCCAGAAAATGCTGGATGAAAGATATGAGTTCTATCGCCTCACGCCAAAAGAAGGTACCCAAGTAGAAGAATTCGTCAGCAGGCATTTCAGAAAGCTTATCGGCAAGATATTCTCACCAACGAAATCCTATAATTATCTGATACTTGCGCTCGAAAAAAACGATTCTGACGAGAAGCAAAAAGAAGAGATAATAGATGTTATCAAGGAGAAATTCCATATAGAGAAATTCGCTTTATCGGATAATGAAGGAAATTACTGACAGGTACTCAAGTCAGGCGTTAAGGAAATACACAACCCGCGAGGTGTTCTTTGCTGACGTCTGACGGGCTTGACTTTTAGCTTTTACCTTTTAAAGAGTCTTTTTTTGCGCATATTTTCCAGATATAATTTGGTACTTTCAGAGAAAAAGTGTACTTTTGGGGAAGATATTTAATTGAAAGAAAAGATTATGGCAACATTACAATACCAGCAAGTAATGGGCATTATAACATATTTGAGTTTCCATTATGCGACTTATCTAAAACATTTAAATTAGGAGGACAAATTATGAAAACAATAAAGGGGATTGGGATAAAGAGCCGAAACTTCGATAAATTCAAGAAAGTAACAACGCACTAACTACCCCCACATCCGCAGCAGCCCAGTCGAGCTCTTTCAAACTTCGGACACTTAATGACACCAAACCTTAATGCTTCTTACTACCAGAATTCGGAGTCGCCAGTGGGTTGCATCTCGCCTCCACAACGGGGGCATGTGTGGTGATCCCAGAGGTGTATGCGGTCGGAACCGCAACGGAGGCAGAGTCTGCCTACAAGGGAGTTGAAGCTGGGGGCTGCATCTCCTATGACGCCGCCTACGACAAGGGGGACTATGTTGTGGCAGTCGGGGCAGGTCATGGCTTCTATGTGTTGGCCCATGAAGCCACGGCCTTCATATATGTCCGTGGCGTAGCCGCATTTCTTGCATTTATATTTGCTTTTTCTTGACATAATAGTGTTTTTTTGTTTTTTTCAAAAAAACTAAAAGGCTTTTCTGAAAGACACCTGTCTTTCCGTAAAACTTTAAAGTTTTTTCGAAAACCACCAGGGTTCCCTTAAACCTTAAGTTCTTTCTAAAATCACCCTGTCCCTCTTTACCATTAATGAGGGATTTTTCGAAAACCCACCAGTCCTCCCTTACCCTTAAGGGAGGGTCCACCTCTCATCTCGGTCTTCTCCCCTCAGGGAAGAAGAGGAAACCGCCCTACTCAGTGCTCAAACCGCTTCGCTATAAGGTTGGCGGACCATCAGAGGTCTTCGCCAGCAGCAGAGCTGCGGTTTTTTGTGCGGGGATGAACCCGCTTTCACTCAAGGATTTGCTAAAGGGTTGCTTGCACGATGCTTGCTGCTCATGCTGGGTGCTTGCTTGATGCTTGATGCTTGCTGGGTGCTTGCTCGATGCTTGATGCTCGATGCCTGCTTGCGGGGGCTGGGGATTGCTGCCAAGGGTTATTTGGAGAGTTTCTCGATCAACATGTTCTTGAGGAAGAGGGTGTTGCCGAGGATGTAACGACGCCACATGCGGCGGGGCTCTTTCAGGAGACGGTAGAGCCATTCGAGACCGTGGTTCTGCCACCATAAGGGGGCACGCGCTACGGTTCCGGCAAAGAAGTCGAAGACGGCTCCGATGGTGCCTACATGACAGTGGATGTCGAGCTCTGACCAGTGGGAATAGGTCCACTTCTCTTGCTTCGGAGCTGTCATGCCTATCCAAAGCAGGTCGGGATTGGAGGCATGGATGGCGGTGATGATGGCGCGGTTGTCCTCGTCGGTGAACTCGGGCTTGTAAGGGGGTGAATAGGTGGCTACCTTGAGATGGGGATATACCTCGGCGGCACGCTTCACTATCAGGTTGAGTACTTTCTGGGAACTTCCCATAAACATCACTGTCTTAGGACTTTCGCCTTTGGCGGTTGATGCTTCACTCTCACGTTCAAGACGGTTCATCTCGTAGTCGAAAAGATCCCAGCCTGCGATGCGCTCCTGAGGCTGCGACTTCGCTTCTATCCATCGGCAGGCTTTCACAATGCTCACTCCGTCGGGGATGAGTACGTCGCCACACGACAGGGCCTCGGCAAAGAGGGTATCCTTCAGGGCTGTGTTGTAGGAATGGGCGTTGATCGTATTGATGAGCAGCTTACCCTCGGGGAGGGTGGATAGCTCGGCCTTGCTGCCTAATATCGTTAATGTCTTCAGTCGGAACATATGTCTTTGTGTTATTTGAATTGAAATTCTTAGACTCGACAAAGGTATGGCTTTTCTATGAGACTGCCAAATATTTATTAAGAAATCAGTGAAAAGAGTAAGAATGTTTGGCTAATTGAAAACTATTTCCTATTTTTGCAAAAACAATGGAAACTTTACTTTTGCTAACCGGGGAAGCTTCTTTAACTTATCGAACTTCCATACTTGAAAAAGTAAGATAAATATTAATATAATATATATGACACAGAAAGAAATGCTGATGAGGCAATGGGTGGATAAACTGAACCTGGCCTCGGAGGCTTACTATAACGGTAAGGGGGAACTGATGAGCGACTACGAATGGGACGCTCTGTTCGACCGGCTGAAACTGATGGAGGAGGAAACGGGTATCACCCTGCCCGACTCGCCTACTGCCAAGGTGTCGGAAGACAACGTGGCGGGACAGAAGGAGGAACATGAGTTCCCTGCCCTGTCGCTTGCTAAGACGAAGAGTGTGGCAGAACTGGTGAAATGGGCTGACGGAAGGTGTATCTGGCTGTCGTGGAAACTGGATGGTCTGACTCTCGTCGTGACCTACGACAACGGTAGGCTGACCAAGGTGGTGACTCGTGGCAACGGACATATCGGTACCAACATCACTCATCTGGCACCTGCCATCGCGGGTATTCCTCAACAGATAGACGAGAAGGGACACTTGGTGATTCGTGGCGAGGCGGTGATCTCTTATCCTGACTTCGAGCGATTTGTGTTGGAGACGGAGGGCGACTTTGCTAATCCACGCAACCTGGCCTCGGGGTCGCTGGCTCTGAAGGACATCGAGGAGGTGAAGCCACGACATCTGCAGTGGATTCCCTTTACCTTAGTATATACGGAGCACGACATCACTTCATGGGGCGAGAGGATGGACTTCCTGGTTTCGCTGGGCTTCAATCCCGTGGAGCGCGAACGCATCGACCACCCTACTGCTGATAATATTCAGGCGGTGGTGGACCTCTTCACCCACAAGGTGACGAACAAGGTGTTCCCCTTCCCTGTCGACGGTCTGGTGATTGCCTATGATGATACGGCGTATGCTGCTACGGGATCGGTGACCGGCCATCATGCTACACGTGCGGGCTATGCCTTCAAATGGCAGGACACGCATGCCGACACTACCCTGGACCACATTGAATGGTCGTGTGCCGCCAATACGATTTCGCCCGTGGCTGTCTTCACGCCTGTGGAGTTGGAGGGTACTACCGTGCAGCGTGCCTCGCTCTGTAACATCAGTGAGTGTGAGCGACTGGGCATCGGGGGCAAGGGTACGCGTCTGCAGGTGATCAAGGCCAACAAGATTATACCGAAGGTGATTCGCATCACTGAGAAGGTGGGTGTGCTCGAGGTGCCTGAGGTGTGCCCTGTATGTGGTGCACAGGCGGTGGTGACGGAGAGTGAGAGCGGCACGAAGACGCTGCACTGCACCAACCCCGACTGTACGGCCAAGCAGCTGAAGAAGTTCTCGCGATTTGTGAGCAAGGAGGGCATCAACATCGAGGGTATCTCGGAACAGACGGTTTCGCGTTTTATCAACTGCGGTTTCATCCACGAATATGCCGACTTCTATCATCTGTCGCAATACAGCCACCAGATTGCTACCTTCGAGGGGTTCGGCCGCAAGTCGGTGCACAACCTCTTGGAAAGCATCGAGAAGAGCCGTACCACCGACGGTCGTCATCTGCTCTATGCGCTCAGCATTCCGCTGTGTGGCGGAGATGTGGCGAAGAGACTGCTGGCTGAATATCCGGTGGCAAAGCTCATCGAGGTGGCACGGACGGCTCTCTTCGACGACGAGCTGGCAAGCATCGAGGGTATCGGACCGGAGAAGAGTGCCAAGTTTATCGGCTTCTTCCGCGACGACAAGAACTTCGTTAAGGTGCAGCGACTCCTCAAGGAACTCGACATCAGGGAGGAGGAGCCTCAGGAGAAGGGTTCGATGTGCGAGGGACTGACCTTCGTGGTGACGGGCGACGTGCATCACTACAAGAACCGCAACGAGCTGAAGGCTTACATCGAGCAACAGGGCGGTAAGGTGACGGGAAGTGTGAGCAAGAGCACGTCCTTCCTGATCAACAACGATGCTGCCTCGGCAAGCACCAAGAACAGGAAGGCGCAGCAGTTGGGCATTCCTATCATCACGGAAGACCAGTTCGTGGAGCAATTTACGAAAGAATCATAACAACGGATTGATAATATACTTATAACAACATAACATGTACATAGCAATAGCTGGCAACATCGGCAGCGGAAAGACGACACTCACCAATATGCTCGCAAAGCATTATGGATGGAAGAAATTTCTGGAGCCTGTAGATGATAACCCATACATCGACGACTACTACAAGGACATCTCGAGATGGGCACTCAACCTGGAGGTGTATTTCCTGAAACAGCGCTTCAAAAACCTGTTGGAGATAGAAAAGAGCAAGGAGACCATCATACAGGACAGGACCATCTTTGAGGGCGTGTATGTTTTCGCTACCAACAACAAAAATATGGGGAACATGGACGAGCGGGACTACGATACCTATATGGGACTCTTCGACTCGATGATGCAGGTGATCAAAATGCCTGAACTCATGGTGTATCTGAGAGCTTCGGTTCCGCACTTAGTTAAGAACATTCAGAAGCGGGGACGCGACTACGAGCAGCAGATGCCCATCGACTATCTGCAGGGTATCAACAACCTATACGATGAATTTATATACAAGAAATACAAGGGTAAGGTGCTGGTCATAGAGGTGGATAACCTCGACTTCGAACACAACCCCAGGGAGTTTGGCGAAATCGTCGACAGAATTGACTCGCAACTCTTCGGACTCTTCTCGAAGGAGGAGGGAAGTTAAAGGAGATTTCTCAGGAGTTAAGGAGCTAAGACAAATGCTTTAGTGGACTTAAAATGAAACTTTAAACATCGCCCTCAAGGCTTTTGTCTTAACTCCTCAGCGACCGAAGGGAGCGATAACTCCTTAACTCCCTTAACTCCTTTATCTTCTAAAGTAACATAAATAATAACCATCATAAAAATAAATAAAGAAATGCATATAGCTATAGCAGGCAACATAGGAAGCGGAAAGACTACGCTCACCAAACTACTCAGTAAACGTTACGGTTGGAAGCCTAACTTCGAACCTGTGGACAACAACCCTTACCTCGCTGACTACTACGAGGACATGAAAAGATGGTCGTTCAACCTGCAGATCTATTTCCTGAACAAGCGCTTCCACGACGTGGTGGAAATAGCACAGAACAAGGAAACCATCATCCAGGACCGTACTATCTTCGAGGACGCTAAGATTTTCGCACCCAACCTGCATGACAAGGGACTGATGAGCGACCGTGACTTCGCAAACTATACTGATCTCTTCGACCTGATGATCAGTCTGGTGAAACTGCCCGACCTGATGATCTATATCCGAAGCAGTATCCCTACTCTCGTGAGTCATATCGAGAAGCGTGGACGTGACTTCGAGAAGAGTATTCGTATTGATTATCTGCAGGGACTCAACGACCGCTACGAGGAATGGATCAAGGGGTATAAGGGGAAGTTGATCATCGTTGATGGCGACAACTTGCACTTTGAGGAAAATCCTGAGGATTTCCGCAAAGTGACGGATCAAATCGACGCTGAACTCTTCGGATTGTTCCCAATGTAACAGTGATAATGAAACCTCGTTTCTCTTTTTCCTTTAGAGAAACGAGGCTTTTGTTTCTCGAAACTCCACCTATCCTTAATTAGCCTTAATATGTTTTTCTTTCGATTTTTTTCGAAAAACCTCCAGTTTTTCGATTTCTTTCGAAAACCCAACAGTTTTTCCCTTAGCCTTAAGGTTTTTCGAAAACCCACCAGTCCTCCCTTACCCTTAATGAGGGATTTTTCTAAAATCACCCCGTCCCTCTTTACCATTAAAGAGGGCTCCACCTCTTTCCCCAAGCCCCTTTCCCCTCAGGGGACAGGGGATGTGCCAACCGCCCTACTCGGTGCTCAAACCGCTTCGCTATAAGGTTGGCGGACCATCAGAGGTCTCGCCAGCAGCAGAGCTGCATTTTGCGGTATGCGACCGCATGGACACAAATCGCTTACGAGCTGCAGAAAGTCCATGAAGACCATAGCAACACGAAGGGGCATGCTACTTCTATGGGCTTCATGACCTTTGGTGCGAGTTGCTTATATGGGCTGCAAGGGTGGCTTTAGCCGCCCTATTCCTGTTGTGCGTGTTAATTCAGAACAGCAGGAATGAATCTCAAATTGCTTTTCCCTTCAGCCAGCGAACGTTGTTTCTCTAATTCTTGACTAAAAAACATCATCAGCAGGGGGACTCAAACAATAAGGCTGTTATCTTAACTCCTTAACTCCTGATAATCTACCTTAACTCCTGATGATCTCATTTAACTTCTCAAGAAAACTACTTCCTTAACGCGATATTATAATTATAATATTGTGTATTGCCCGTGATATCCTCTTTCACATGGATGAAGGGAGGAAACTTGACACTCTCTTGCTTCGCAATGCCCTTGGTCTCGAGAATGACTAATCCTGGAACGGGAGACTCGAAAGAATCCAACTCGAAGTACTGACCCTTCCAGATGAAACTCTTGCGATGCTTGCGGATGGTGACACGATAAGGATCGGCCTGCTGAAGCATGGACTCGTAGAGATTCTTACCAATCTGGCGCTCCGTCTCTATCTGCTCGTTGGTAGAAAGCAACTTCTTGGTGGTATGAACATACACCGTCTTGCCCTCGAAGACACGCTTGCGAAGACGTACCTCGCAACCAGGTTCGGTGGTAAGATATGTCTGTACGATGTCGCTGTCGATGCTTCCTGCTATATCGCCCGTCACCTCGACAATGTACTTGCGCTCCTCCTCCACGGGCTGAGGAATACCCAGCACATTGCTAATCTCCTTGAGAACACGGTTCAACTTGTTGTTGAAGTCGTCGTGATTGTTGATGACACGCAGATGAGAATGACCCGTCCAGGCACTGATAACCTTCTTGTCGAGTTCGCGGGCTATCTGCAAACCTTGTTCGTCGGCACGCTCCAAGCGCTGGGCATTGTTGCTCGTGGTATAAAACTGCTCGGCGCCATCGGCAGCTGAAACAAGATGGAGTACGGCATCGTAACGCTCATCGCGTAATTGGGCTGTGGTATACCCCAATTCTCCGATGATTCGGTTCCAAAGCTCGGGAGTGAGATACGAAGAGATATCCATCGCACCACGGTCGCATACGATGATGACTGGCTTGTCTATCGTCTCTGCCATGCGCATCATACTGTATTCTAAAGCCAACTGTATCTGGAGCGTAGCCTTCTCGCCCTCATAGAAGAATTTGGCGTTGTCGGTAAGATAGTTCATACCTGCCTGGGTAAACATGGTAGGTACCTCGGGAATGGTGAATACCTTGTAACCCAATCCCGAGAAATGCTCTATGATGCGTACTAATGCTGTGGTCTTGCCTGCGCAAGGACCGCCCGTAAGGACTATTTTCTTAATATTATTCATATGGTTTGCGTATCTTTTTCTGCTTAACTTTTGCAAAGTTAATGCAAATTTCTGAGGTAACGAAAAGATTGATACTATTTTTATTCATTGTCATGAAGATTTGACAAAATCAGGCTCTTAACAAAATTAAATCCCTCATTTATTTTGATATTTTACCGATTTGATGTATCTTTGCAAAGTTTATTAGATTATTTTGAAGCAAGATATGATATACTGTATTTCCAAAAAGTTAGAAATATCCGCTGCCCACTCGCTTCAGCTCAGCTACGAAAGCAAGTGCAGCCGCATGCATGGACACAACTGGCAGATAGAAATTTTCCTCGTCAGCAGGGACAAACTCAACGAGGACGGAATGGTGGAAGACTTCACTCACATCAAGAAAGTCATACACAGCAAGATGGATCATGCCAACCTCAACGAGATTTTCGACTTCAACCCTACTGCCGAGAATCTCGGTAAATGGATTGTCGAACAGTTCGACACATGCTACAAGGTTAACATACAGGAAAGCTTCGGAAACACTGCTACTGTCATCGACGAGAACAAAATAAAGGGTATAGAGTTCATCGTCAAGTAACACTGACTGACTGCAGATATTCACAGATAACAAAGAATGAAAACTTACAGAGTCAACGAGATATTTTACTCACTACAGGGTGAGGGAAGATGGACTGGCAGACCTGCCGTCTTCGTAAGAATGAGCGGGTGCAACCTGTCGTGCCCTTTCTGCGACACCGACTTCACACACTATACGGAGATGACGGCTCAGGACATCGTGGAGCAATGTTTACGCACGGGAAGTGAATGTCGGTTTATCGTGCTGACGGGAGGAGAGCCCTCTCTGCAGGCCGACGACACCCTCATTGAGGCATGGCATCAGGCTGGCTACTATGTGGCTGTGGAGACCAACGGAACGCATCTGCTGCCACAGGGAATAGACTGGATAACCTGTTCGCCAAAGAAGGCCTTTGTTGAGACTCAGGCGGCTGTCATCATCCCTCATGCCAACGAACTGAAACTCGTTTTCGACGACAAGCATCCTGTGGACTGCTGCCATCTGAAGGCCGACTACCTGTATCTGCAGCCTTGCGACACAGGCAACGATGAGCAGAACGCCATCATCATGAAGCATTGCATCGAATACATCAAGCAGCACCCGGAATGGCAACTCTCGCTGCAAACTCACAAAATAATAGGAATTCAATAAACTCAATCAAAAATATGGAACATATCAAAACTCTCATTATCGGAAGTGGACCTGCTGGTTATACAGCTGCCATATATGCTGGTCGTGCAGACCTGAAACCTGTACTTTATGCCGGTTTGCAACCAGGCGGACAGTTGACCACCACCACCATCGTAGAAAATTTTCCTGGCTATCCCAATGGTGTGGACGGCAATCAGATGATGATGGACATGCGTGAACAGGCTGAACGATTCGGAACTGAAATGCGCGACGGAAGCATCACTCACATCGACTTCGAGAACCGTCCTTATCGTGTGGAAGACGAAGACGGTAAGGCTTTTACAACCGACACCATCATTATTGCCACAGGAGCCACAGCCAAATACTTGGGGCTTGAAGACGAGGAGAAGTATAAGGGACAGGGTGTTTCGGCATGTGCCACCTGCGACGGTTTCTTCTATCGTAAGCGTACTGTGGCTGTTGTGGGCGGTGGAGACACAGCCTGCGAGGAAGCTCTCTATCTGGCAAGTCTCGCCAAGAAGGTGTATATGATTGTGAGAAAGCCTTTCCTGCGTGCTTCTGAGATCATGCAGCAACGTGTCAAGGAAAAGGAGAACATCGAGATACTCTTCGAAACCAACACCACAGGGCTCTTTGGCGACAACGGTGTAGAGGGTGCCCACCTGGTGCGTCATCTCGGCGAACCCAACGAGGAGGCCTTCGACATTGCCATCGATGGTTTCTTCCTCGCCATTGGTCATAAGCCCAACACTGAGCTTTTCAAGGGCCATATCGATCTCGACGAGCAGGGATTCATCAAGGTGGTTCCCGGCACTGCCACCACCAATCTGCCCGGTATCTTTGCTGCAGGTGATGTGGCCGATCCCGTTTACCGTCAGGGAGTTGTAGCTGCAGGATCTGGTGCCAAAGCTGCCATTGAAGCCGACCGCTATCTGCAAAAACTGTAATATAAAATAATAACTAATAATTCGAAAACGCAATGAAGAAACGTCTTTTCCTAACAACATGTGCCATGGCCTTTACCATTATGCTGAACGCACAGCAGTTGTTTGTAGGCTCTTACAACATTCGAAACCACAACAGCGGTGATGATCGTAATGGCAACGTGTGGACCAAACGCTGTAAGGTGCTATGCGACCAGGTAAACTTCGAATCACCCGACGTGTTTGGCACGCAAGAGGTATTGCACGAACAGCTCAACGACCTATGCTCTCATCTCGACAACTACGACTACATTGGTGTAGGTCGCGATGATGGCAAAGAGGCTGGTGAATATTCTGCCATCTTCTATAAGAAAGACCGGTTAGAGTTGCTCAAGAAAGGCAACTTTTGGCTTAACGAAACACCCGAAAAGCCTGCTTTGGGATGGGATGCCGCTTGTATACGCATCTGCTCATGGGGTGAGTTTAAACAGTCGAGCACAGGTTTTAAGTTCTTCTTCTTCAATCTACACATGGACCACGTAGGCGTGGTGGCACGTCGCGAGGCTGCCAAACTTATCGTGAAGAAGGTACGCGAAATTGCTAAGGGTGCTCCTGTAGTGGTAACAGGCGACTATAACGTAGACCAAGACAATGAGATTTTCAAGATATTTACCGACTCCGGCATCTTGAAAGACAGCTACACTGCAGCCCGTCTGCGCTTTGCTGCGAATGGAACCTTCAACTCGTTTAACACCGACCTATGGAGTACATCACGCATCGACCACGTGTTTGTATCTCCTAAGTTTGCCATCGATCGCTACGGCATCCTCACAAATGTGTATTGGACTCCAGCCCCTAATGTCAACTATGACGAAAAGGGACATGATGCCCCTACAGAGGTAAACTTCCGAAAATATATTCGCCGCACACCATCTGACCACTATCCCGTGATGGTACACATGAAATACGTGAAGTAGAGCCATCATCCGTATAAACATAAAACAGCCCGTGCAGAGGACTTATTCTTCTCGCACGGGCTGTTTCATATTTTTACTTTTTTACTTTTATATCCTTTTATCTTTATACCAGTTTATAGATTTCACTGGGAGTCTTACGCTTGAGCACCTCCAGTATAAAGTCTTTTCCTGCCACGATACCATAGCTACGCAGAATCTGTTCTACAGTCTTGCGTGCCAATTCTGGATGATTATTCTCCTCGCTCAAATGGCATAACCAAACATGGCGCAAAGCTTCTGTTGCATTCTCTGCCAGAGCCTTACCGCATGAAGTATTACTCAGATGACCATTAGGACCAAGAATACGATCTTTAAGATACTGAGGATAAGGTCCCTGCTTCAACATCTCCTCATCGTGATTAGCTTCTAAGACAAGATAATTAGCACGACCTATAAAATCGTGCATCTCATCAGTGATATGACCTACATCTGTTATCAAACAGAAAGTCACACCACCACACTCCACCTGATAGCCCACATTGTCGGTACTGTCGTGAGGAACACCAAAAGGAGTGATACGAAACTCACCCAGCACGAAGGGCACACCTTTCTCTACGACATGCACATTGGCACCATTGATCTTCTTGCGAACACAATAGTTGTTCTCAATGCCACTATGCACCTTACGAGTTGTATAAACAGGCAAGTGATAATCATTGCTTAGGCTTCCCACAGACTTGACATGGTCGGCATGGTCGTGGGTGATAAGAATGTTGTGCACATCCTCGAAGCGCAATCCATAGTTATGAAAGTGCTTTTTCAGTGTCCTTATTCCTACTCCCACATCTATTAATAGTGAATCCGTCTCAGTAAAAAGATAGTAGCAATTACCACTACTTCCGCTGCCGAAGGAAATAAATCTTAGCATCTTAATTTTTATTTTCATGCAAAGTTAGCTAAAAAGATTCTAATTACAAAGTTTTTTCTTACCTTTGTGGCGTTTTTAAGCTAATTTAAAAAGATACTGATATGAGAACAAGAAGAATTTATCTTCGATGGATCCTATTGGCTGCCGTGAGCGGCATGATGATGATGGCAGGTTCTTCTTGCAAGCACGAACTGAGCGAAGAGGAACAACTGCGAATGGATGCCGACTCCTTCGCCGTGAATTACTACAACTGGCACTTCAAGAAAGCGCTGCGTTTCTGCACGCCCGAGTCGGAGAAATGGCTAAGGTTTACTGCCAGCAATGTGCACCGGGCGGATGTCGACTCGCTGCGTGCTAAAAACGAAGACGCCCAGATTGAACTGGGCGACATCGAATGGCAAGACAATGATTCGCTTGCCACAATTGAAATAACGGTTTCTGACTTTCTGCAGATGGACACCATTGGAAAGGTTGCCCGACTGACAGAGAAAGCCAACTTCTGCCTCCCTATGGTAAAGAGAGACGGTAGATGGATGGTTAGAATGGGAAGCCCACTGCGAAGTGAAACGCAAAGTCGCGACTGAGTCGTGGATGAATGATTGCCCAGTGCTCCTGCTCGTTCTCATAGGCGGGATTGATGGCTTTCATACCCATATCGAAACGCAGGATGAAATAGTCGAAGTTAAGACGTATTCCCAAGCCGTAAGCCACAGCTATCTGCTTGTAGAACTCATCCAACTTGAACTGTCCGCCTGGTTGTTCATCGTAGGAACGAAGGGTCCAGATATTGCCGGCATCTACGAAGAACGCACCCTGGAACTTCCAGAACAAAGACGTGCGGTACTCGGCATTAAGGTCGAGCTTCAGATCGCCCGTCTGGTTGATGAAGTCGATACGGCCGTCGGTACCTCTGAACTTTCCAGGTCCCAACTCTCTTACACCCCATCCTCGCACGGAGTTGGCTCCACCCGAGAAATATCGTTTTTCGAAAGGCAGCACTCGGCTGTTGCCATAAGGATAGGCTATGCCGAAGCCTGCATGCAGCGCCAGGGCGTTGCGCTTGTCAAACTGCATCAGATGGGTGTAGTCGAAATCAAACTTAGCATACTGAGCGTAGGCTATATTAAATAAGGTGTACTGACCCTCTCCATTCTTCTTCAGTCCGAACGCCTTGGCTGCTCCGTTGAGCAGATTGCCTGCTGTCTCGATATTTGCCCTCATGGCATCTATACCATTATTATATGTTATACCAAAACCTATCTTCATAATGAAAAGGTCCTCGTAGTTGTAACGCAGGATGGCGTTACGATTGTCTGCATCGTCGAGGTAGTCATTCTTGAAGGTAGGAGAAATCCAAGGCATATACACATAGTTGAGATCGAGCAGGTCGATGCGCCAGTTGAGATGGTGTCTGGGTTCTGCCCAGCGATAGCGCCAGGCTGTAGAGAACACCCTGCGATAGAACTCGGGCCGGTTCTGCATGTCCCAACTCACAGAGAGTTCAGAACTTGCCGTCTGTCTCCTACGGAAGCTCTTCGACAGGAATGGTGCTAAGAATCGCGGGAACATCAACTTGGCTTCAGCCGAATACTCGATGTAGTTCTGGTCGGTGTAGCCCTCCAGTCCCTTGATGGCCTCGTAGGCTCCACGCAGTTCGATGCTGAACTGTTCGCTGCCGTGGAACAGGTTGCGGTTTGTATAGGTAAGCGAGGCTGCTGCTCCCAGGTTGCCTGCCGTATTGGTGCCCTCGGGCTGAAACGACAGGGTGTGGGGCTTGTTGGTGCTTATCTGTATGTTGCAGTCCAGCTGATTGGTGTCGGGCACTTCCACGAAACGTATGTTCGTATACTTCACAGCCTGCAGGCGGGCAAAGTTGTTGTACGTACGCTGCAGGTCGGAAGCGCTGTAGGGCTTTCCTTCCTTCACGGCTGTGGCGTTGAGCAACACCTGGTGGCGCAGATGGATGGGCAGACTGTCATTGCTCAAGAAGTTGACCTGACGAATCCAGTATCGCGGATGGTCGGTGGCAGGCTGGTTGCTGCTTGCCTTGTAGTTCAGGAGATGGAGTTTCAGGTCGATATCCTTCTCGCCGGAGATGGTGTCGGCATCATACTGAATGAAGTCTTTGTTGAAACGGAAATATCCACTGTCTGCCAAGAGTCTTGCTATACGCTTGCGCTCGGCATCGAGCGCCTCTACACTGAAACGCATTCCTGGCTTCAGCAAGCGCTGACTCTCATCGCCCTGACTCAGCACCTTGCGCACCTCGTCGTCGTCGACCACATAGGTCATCTTGCCTATCCGGAATGGCTCTCCCGGATGCAACAGATACTGGGCATCGAGCTTCTTGCCCTTCGTAGTGGTGAAAAGCGAGACTCCTGCCTGCAGGAATCCCTGGTTCTGCATCGCCAGACGGAGATCCTGACACGACAGGCGTGCCTGCAACGTATCGAAGATGGCGGGCTTGCGGCTGAAGGGATTTCTGAAAAGCGAGAAGATCTTGGGGGCTTCCTTCTGACGGACATAGGGTTTGAGCGACGAAGCATCGTAGGATTTATCGTCGCTCTTCACCTCCACCTTGTTAAGGATATATTCGCCTTCGGGAACATGCTTACTCACAGAGCACGCACCCAACACGAGGGGGACAAACAATATGGATATTCGATGTAGTTTCAACTTTTTTTGCTTTTACGTTATTATTTGGTGATGCGGAACCAGTCCACATCTATCCAACCACGGTTGGTCTTACCTTCGGGCTCCTTGGCGAGGAGTCCTACCTTGGCTCCAATCCACTTGCCTTCGCGCATGGTAAATTCATCGCCCACCTTCTTGTACGACTTGCCATTCTGGGAGAAATAGAACTGCATCTTGCCCTGGCGTACCACCATTCGCATATAAGCCTGCTCGTGGATGGCTGGCTGATAGTCTATCTTGTCTACCAAACTTGGCTTCAGCGTGTCGAGAACCTTCACAGCCTCGGGCTTGCCCTTGTCGGCACTCTTGCAAGTAATCTGCTGCAACTGGAACTCATCGCCCACTCGCTTGACTACCAATGCCGTGTAGTCGAGGCCCATCATGATGATACCGCCCATCTGGTTCTGGTCCTTGGCAGTAAGCTGTAGTTTGGTGGTGACTGTGAAGTTGTCGGCAGGAGTTTTCTGCAACAACAGGTTGGGCGTGTGCCAGATGGTTCCGTCGTTCTTGTCGGTATAGACGCGCATCACGCCCATCGAGGTTGGCATTCCATACCATTGCTGGTAGTTGGCGTGCCATTGCCATTGAAGGCCCAACTTAGTTTCATTGAACTCATCGCTCTCCACAGGGTTTACGTTCATATGAACGGCGGCCTTAGGCATCTTATAAGTCTCGTAAGGTTCGCCACAATAGCCCTTGGCTGGCACCTTGCCCATCACAGGCCAGTTGTCCTTCCAGGTGACAGGCTGCAGGTGAACCACACGTCCGTAGGCTTCCTTGTCCTGGAAATGCATAAACCAGTCTTCGCCGTATTTTGTATGAACCCATCCGCCCTGATGAGGGCCATTGATTTTGCTCTTGCCCTGGGCAAGAACCTTCTTAGCCTCGTAAGGACCGAAAGGCGACTTGGAGCGCATGGCAATCTGATGACCTGTAGGAACACCTCCGGCAGGGAACATCACCCAGTACCAGCCGTTGCGCTTATAAAACTTAGGACCTTCGCAAGTGCGATTCTCTGTTCCGTTGCCGTCGAAGACTATGACAGGATCGCTGATGGCCTTGGTTCCTTCGGCATTCAACTCGCGAACAGTGATGACAGATGCGAAGCGATTGCGCGAATTGGCCCAGCCATTCACCAAGTACACGCGGCCGTCCTCGTCCCACAGAGGAGAGGTGTCGATCATTCCCTTGCCAGGAATCACACACACTGGATCGTCCCATTTGCCGGCTGGATTCTTGGTCTTCACCATGAACACACCGTAATCGGGGTCACCCCAATAGATATAGAACTCGCCATTATGATAACTGATGCAGGGAGCCCACACACCATTGCCATGCGAGGGCTTATCGAACTCGCTCTCAGGCTGGAGCTTGGTGACAGCATGTCCGATGAGTTCCCAGTTGACAAGATCCTTGCTGTGAAGGATGGGCAGACCTGGAATACAGTTGAAACTGCTGGCTGTGAGGTAATAGTCATCACCTACCGCCACCACGTCGGGGTCACTATAGTCAGCATTAATTACAGGATTGGTATAAGTTCCGTTACCATTGTCCGGATTCCATACCTGCGACACGTAAGGTTTGGCTGTCTGAGCAAAGGCTCCTAAAGATGCCGATGCAAGAAATAATACGATTAGTTTTTTCTTCATTGGTTATGAAAAGATTTAGTTTGTTAAAAAATAGTTTATCTGAATGATATTTTATTTATTTAAAGAAATAACGTATTAAACATATTGTTTGGTGAAAGAAGTTGGATATTAAACATTTTGTTTAGTATTCTGCTCTATCTTTCTTACAATCAGATGATAGCGATTACCATCAAAGAGGACCTGCATCATGCGTAGAGGATGCTCACCATGACCACTGAGATCCAAGGCGACATGTCCCATCGTGCGACGGAGATTGAGTTCGATGCAGGGATTGATAAAGACATCCTTGCTTCCGGGCTCTTTGGCGCACACCATCATGTCAACTCCGAACGGACCGCTGTAGACTCCCTTCAGAGCAGGCTGCATCACCTCACAGACATGCTGGCTGATAGCTTCCAGCTGCTCATGGCTGACATAAGACTGCAGTATTTCCTCCTTCTCTTCCTCCGAAGCAAGCACATTGCCCGTATAGGCATTCTTCGCAACCTGGAAAAGAGACAGTCCTCGATAAACAATCTGTCCGTCGATGGCTTCAAACTCCATACCGAAATCTTTCACCTTATTATAATAGGGCTCTACTGTGACACCGCCCTGTTTTTCGATGATACGTTCAGCCCAGCGCGAGAAGCCTGGGTCTTGCAACATCTGAGCTGTGAGATAGCGCACACCCCTGCCGCTGCTGCTCCATGGAGCTTTGACTACAGCCCGCTGCATTTGCTGCACCAGAAGGATAAGATCCTGCAGGTTCGACACCAACTTCACGTCGCTCTGCAGATGCGCGGATGCCCATTGGCGAGAACTCAGTTCTCTTATCTTTTGCATGGTTTCATCAGTAGGAAGCATTATGTCTGGGCAACCTATGCGGCGCAACTCCTCCTTGAGCGAGAGATTCCAGCCCCAAGGATGAATGCTGTCCACCGACATGGTATCGGCAAATATCTTCTGCAACTGCAACTTGGTGACGAACTCCACCCTGTCCTGGTTCTCATAACCGCAGAGATGACGCACCTTGTCGCGGGCATTGTCTATGTCGTCGACCAGCACCAAATCTCCATCGTCAGCCCATAAGGCAGGAATGAAAGACAGGTCGCCCCGAAGGAGACGACCAGCATGGGGTGCGGTGAATATTTTTTGGTTGGCAGCTAACGCCAAATCGTGGTCTGGATTGAAAATATGCAACTTCATGAGTGCAAAGTTACTAAAATCTCGCTATATTTTGCCTCATTTTACTTAGATTAGTGCTAAATAATGAAAAAAAAGTTGTTTTTTGCTATCTTGAGTTTGCAATTTAGAAAATTAATATTACCTTTGCACTATTAAAAACAATACGAAAGAACATAAACTCATGGAAGAGGCTTTCTTCAGAACACATCGATATTTGGTCGAGCACATCAACGCTCCGGTTCGTCGCACCCTGATGGATGAGATTGACTGGAACGACCGCATGATTGGTATCAAGGGTACACGAGGAGTCGGAAAGACTACTTTCCTACTGCAATATGCCAAGGAAAAGTTTGGTGCTGACGACCACAAATGTCTCTTTGTGAACATGAACAACTTCTACTTCCAAGGACGTGGAATAGCCGACTTTGCCGGCGACTTTGTCAGACAGGGCGGACGCACATTGCTTATCGACCAGGTTTTCAAACAGCCAGACTGGAGCAAGGAGCTTCGCCGTTGCTACGATTTCTATCCCGAACTGAAGATTGTCTTTACTGGTTCGAGCGTGATGCGACTGAAAGAGGAGAATCCTGAGCTCAACGGCATCGTGAAGAGTTACAACCTGCGTGGTTTCTCCTTCCGCGAGTTCATCAACCTGCAGACAGGCAACAACTTCCAGCCATACGAGTTGGAGGACATCCTTCAGAACCACGAGCACATCATCAAGCAGATCCTGCCCAAGGTGAGTCCGATGAAATACTTCAAGGACTATCTGCACCATGGTTTCTATCCCTTCTTCCTGGAGCAGCGCAACTTTACCGAGAACCTGCTCAAAACCATGAATATGATGACCGAGGTGGACATCCTGCTCATCAAACAGATAGAACTGAAGTACCTCACTAAGATAAAGCGACTCTTCTACCAGTTGGCTGTAGGGGGAGCCAAGGCGCCCAACATCAGTCAGTTGGCTGAAGGCATAGAGACCAGCCGTGCCACGGTAATGAACTACATCAAGTATCTCGCAGACGCACGACTCATCAACATGATTTATCCAGACAATCAAGAGTTCCCCAAAAAGCCATCCAAGGTGATGTTGCACAATCCTAATCTGATGTACGCCATCTTCCCCCTGCAGATAGACGAACAGGAAGTGATGGAAACATTCTTTGTCAACTCCATGTGGAAAGACCATAAGGTGCATCAGGGTGGACACGACCACTTCTATATGGTGGACGGTAACAGGAAGTTCCGCATATGCGATGCCCAGGCTACTAATAAATTAAGGTATAACCCCGACACCATCTACGCCCGTTACAACACCGAGGTGGGAAAGGACAACAGAATACCGCTCTGGCTCTTGGGATTCCTTTACTAAAAGGAAAGCGCAACAAGAAAGGTCTCGAAGAAAAACCTCAGAGTTTACACCTCGAAGGAAAAATAAAAGCAAAGCAAGACTATTAAGACAAAAATAAAATAAGTATACAAAACATTTTTAATATTTTATCTAAAAGTAAAATGGCTAAAGAAAAAAAATTTATCACTTGTGATGGTAACACAGCTGCCGCTCATGTAAGCTACATGTTTACTGAGGTTGCTGCCATCTACCCTATCACTCCATCATCACCAATGGCGGAGCATGTAGATGAATGGGCTGCCAAAGGTCGTAAGAACCTCTTCGGTCAGCGAGTTTCTATCCAGGAAATGGAATCTGAGGCTGGTGCAGCTGGTGCTGTTCACGGTTCTCTTCAGGCTGGTGCCTTGACTTCAACTTACACTGCTTCTCAGGGCTTGTTGTTGATGATTCCTAACATGTACAAGATTGCTGGTGAGTTGCTCCCTTGCGTGTTCAACGTATCAGCTCGTACATTGGCTTCTCACTCTCTTTGTATCTTCGGTGACCACCAGGACGTTATGGCTTGTCGTCAGACTGGCTTCGCTATGTTCTGCTCTGGTTCTGTTCAGGAGGTAATGGACCTTTCTGCAGTTCCTCACTTGGCTACATTGGAGACAAAGGTTCCTTTCATTAACTTCTTCGATGGTTTCCGTACTTCTCACGAGTACCACAAGATCGAGGAGATGGATATGGAAGACATCCGTCCATTGGTTAAGGAAGAGTACATCGAGGACTTCCGTAACCGTGCATTGACTCCTGAGCGTCCTGTTACTCGCGGTACCGCTGAGAACCCAGAGACATTCTTCACTCACCGTGAGGCTTGCAACTCTTACTACGATGCAATTCCTGAGGTAGTAGAGAAGTACTGCCAGGAGATGACTAAGATCACAGGCCGTGAGTATCACCTTTTCAACTATTATGGTGCTGAGGATGCTGAGAACATCATCATCCTGATGGGTTCTGCTACAGAGCCAGCTCGCGAGGCTATCGACTACTTGAACAAGCAGGGCAAGAAGGTTGGTATGGTTGCAGTTCACCTCTTCCGTCCATTCTCTGTTGACTTCTTGAAGAAGGCTATCCCAGCTACAGTTAAGCGAATCGCTGTTCTCGACCGTACTAAGGAGCCAGGTGCAGAGGGTGAGCCATTGTACCTCGACGTTAAGTCTGCTCTCTACGATGACGAGCGCAAGCCATTGATCGTTGGCGGTCGCTACGGTCTCGGTTCTTCTGATACAACTCCAGCTAAGATCGTTGCTGTATTCAAGAACCTCGAGTTGCCACAGCCAAAGAACCACTTCACTGTAGGTATCGTTGATGACGTTACATTCACTTCTCTCCCAGAAGAGGAGGAGATCCCAATGGGTGGCGACGACTTGTTCGAGGCTAAGTTCTATGGTTTGGGTGCTGACGGTACTGTTGGTGCTAACAAGAACTCAGTTCAGATTATCGGTAACAATACCAACAAGTATTGCCAGGCATACTTCTCTTACGACTCTAAGAAGTCTGGTGGTTTCACCTGCTCTCACTTGCGTTTCGGCGACAGCCCTATCCACAGCGCATATCAGGTAAATACTCCTAACTTCGTAGCTTGTCACGTACAGGCTTACCTCCACATGTACGATGTAACACGTGGTTTGCGTAAGAACGGTTTCTTCCTGTTGAACACTATCTTCGACGGCGAGGAGTTGGTTAACTTCATCCCTAACAAGGTAAAGCGTTACTTCGCTAAGAACAACATCACAGTTTACTATATCAACGCAACTAAGATTGCTCAGGAGATTGGTCTCGGCAACCGTACCAACACCATCCTCCAGTCTGCATTCTTCCGTATCACAGAGGTTATTCCTTTGGATCTCGCTGTAGAGCAGATGAAGGCATTCATCGTTAAGTCTTACTCTAAGAAGGGTCAGGACGTTGTTGACAAGAACTTCGGCGCTGTTGACCGTGGTGGTGAGTACAAGCAGTTGACAGTAGATCCAGCTTGGGCTAACCTCGCTGACGATGAGGCTAAGGAGGATAACGCTCCAGCATTCGTTAAGGAGCTCGTTCGTCCTATCAACGGCCAGGCAGGTGACCTCTTGAAGGTTTCTGACTTCGTTAAGCACGACACAGTAGACGGTACATGGCAGAACGGTACTGCAGCATTCGAGAAGCGTGGTGTTGAGGCATTCGTACCAGTATGGAACGTTGAGAACTGTATCCAGTGTAACAAGTGTTCATTCGTTTGTCCTCACGCAGCTATCCGTCCATTCGTATTGACCGACGAGGAGCTCGCAGGCATCGAGGGTCTCGAGACTCAGGATGTGAAGGCTCCTAAGGCTTTGGCTGGCATGCACTTCCGCATCGAGACTTCAGTACTCGACTGTCTGGGTTGTGGTAACTGTGCTGACGTCTGCCCAGGTAAGAAGGGTGAGAAGGCGTTGACAATGGTTCCATTCAACGTTGACGCAGAGGATATGGTCAAGGAGGCAGCTAACTGGGAGTACCTCGTACACAAGGTAGCTTCTAAGCAGGATCTCGTAGACATCAAGCAGAGCCCAAAGAACTCTCAGTTCGCTCAGCCATTGTTCGAGTTCTCTGGTGCTTGCTCTGGTTGTGGTGAGACTCCATACGTTAAGTTGATTTCTCAGCTCTTCGGTGATCGTCAGATGATCGCTAACGCTACTGGTTGTTCTTCTATCTACTCAGCTTCTATCCCATCTACTCCATATACAAAGAACGCTAAGGGTCAAGGTCCTGCATTCGACAACTCATTGTTCGAGGACTTCTGCGAGTTCGGTCTCGGTATGGTAATGGGTAACAAGAAGATGAAGGAGCGTATCGCTCACTTGCTCGAGGAGGCTAAGGCTAACGAGCATGTTCCTGCTGAGTTCGTAGCAGCTGCTGACAAGTGGGTTGCTAACATGAACGATTCTGAGGGTTCTAAGGAGGCTGCTGCAGAGTTGAAGCCTCTCATCGCTGCCGGCGCTGAGAAGGGCTGCCCTATCTGCAAGGAGCTCAAGACTTTGGATCACTACCTCGTTAAGCGTTCACAGTGGATCATCGGTGGTGACGGTGCTTCTTATGATATCGGTTACGGTGGTCTCGACCACGTATTGGCTTCTGGTGAGGATGTTAACATCTTGGTACTCGATACAGAGGTTTACTCTAACACTGGTGGTCAGTCTTCTAAGGCTACTCCACTCGGTGCCATCGCACAGTTCGCTGCTCAGGGTAAGCGTATCCGCAAGAAGGATCTCGGTTTGATGCAGACTACATACGGTTACATCTACGTAGCTCAGGTAGCTATGGGTGCTGACAATGCTCAGACATTGAAGGCTATCCGTGAGGCTGAGGCTTATCCAGGTCCATCACTCATCATCGCTTACGCACCATGTATCAACCACGGTTTGAAGCGTAAGGGCGGTATGGGTCGTTCACAGCACGAGGAAGAGTTGGCTGTTGAGTGCGGTTACTGGCACTTGTGGCGTTACAACCCACTGTTGGCTGATGAGGGTAAGAACCCATTCACACTCGACTCTAAGGCTCCTAACTGGGAGAACTTCCGCGACTTCTTGCTCGGTGAGGTTCGTTACCTCTCTGTACAGAAGGCATTCCCTAAGGAGGCTGATGAGCTCTTCTCTCAGGCAGAGAAGATGGCCAAGCTCCGCTACCAGACTTACGTTCGTAAGAGCCAGGAGGACTGGAGCGAGGAAATCTAATCTGATTCTTCTATATCAGTAATATAATGCAAGCCGAGAGGATTTTTTAGTCCTCTCGGCTTTTTTTATGCGTTTTTGCATGTTTATCGAAAAAAAATCGTAACTTTGCAAGAAAAGACCAACATGAGACTAAACAAAACATTACTTACCTTCGGCCTGGCCACTGCCCTCCTGCAGATACCAGCCACTACGTTTGCCCAATCCGCTGGTGCCAGTTCTTCCACCCATAATCCGCTTCTCGTAAAGAGCACTCTGCCTTTCGGCGCTCCCGATTTCAGCAAGATTCAGGAGAGCGACTATCTTCCTGCCTTCGAGATAGCCATCAAGAACCAGCGTGAGAACATCCAGAAGATTGTCAACAACAAGAAGAAACCAACCTTCCAAAACACCATCCTCGCTTTCGAAGAGAGCGGACTCCTGCTCGACCGTGTGAGCAACGTCTTCTTCGGACTCACCAGCGCCCACAAAACTCCTGGCATTGCAGAAACTCAGAAGAAGGTGATGCCTTTGCTTACCGATCTGGACAACGAGATTTCTTTCAACAAGCAACTCTTCAACCGCATCAAGTTCGTTTACGACAAAGAACTGAAGAAACTCAAGGGCGAAGATCTTCGCCTGACCGAGCAGACCTACAAGCGTTTTGTTCGCTCTGGCGCCTTGCTGTCGGCAGAGAAGATGGAGCGCATGAAGCAGATCAACACCCGCATCTCGCAACTGCAGGAGCAATGGGATAACCTCTTGCCTGCAGCCACCAACAATGCTGTGGTATGGGTACAGAGCAAGGACGAGTTGGCTGGCCTGAACGATGCTGATATAGCTCAGTGCAAGAAAGATGCAGAGAGCCGTGGCGGTAAGGCTCCTTACTGCGTGGTAATCATCAACACCACTCAGCAGCCTATCCTCGCCTCGCTTGCCAACCGCGACCTTCGCCGCCGTGTGTACGAGGCAAGTATCCATCGTGCCGATGCCACCAATCCAGAGTTCAACACCTTCCCTATCGTTACTGAAATAGCCAAGTTGCGTGCCCAGAAGGGACAGCTCATGGGCTACAACAACTATGCCGACTACTCGCTCGAGAAGACCATGGCGAAGAACAGTCAGAAAGTGAACAGCTTCCTGGGACAGCTCATCAAGGAATACACTCCCAAGGCTGAGGCAGAGACCAAGGCTATCGAAGAATACGCACAGAAACTGGAGGGTAATGACTTCAAGCTGCAGCCCTACGACCGATTCTACTATTCTGCCAAGATGAAGAAGGAACTCCTCAACATTACTGACGACGAGATAAAACCTTATTTCAATATCGACAGCGTACAGATCAACGGTGTGTTCTATGCAGCCCACAAGGTATATGGTCTTAACTTCAAACAGCGCAAGGACATCCCAACCTATCATCCCGACATGAACGTGTTTGAGGTGAGCGACAAAAACGGTAAGCCATTAGCTCTCTTCTATAGCGACTTCTTCCGCCGTCCTACCAAGCGAGGTGGCGCATGGATGAGCGCTTTCGCCAAGCAGAGCAGACAGCGCGGTCAGTTGCCTATCATATATAATGTATGCAACAACGCCAAGGCTCCCGAAGGACGGCCTTCACTCATCACCTGGGACGAGGTTTGCACCATGTTCCATGAGTTCGGTCACGCCCTGCACGGCATACTCTCCGACTGCCAGTACAACACCCTTTCCGGTACAGCCGTAGCACGAGACTTCGTAGAAATGCCTTCGCAGTTTAATGAGTCGTTTGCTTCCATTCCTGAGGTGTTCGACCACTTTGCCCGTCATACCGAAACAGGCGCTCCTATGCCAGCAGCCCTGAAGGAACGCATGCTCAAGAGCATCAACTTCCAGACAGCCTATTCCTTGGGCGAGAACTTAGCTGCCACCTGTCTCGACCTGGCTTGGCACGAGCTGACTCCCGAACAGGTTCCTTCTGCCTACATGGCTGGAGCCTTCGAGAAAGAAGCTCTCTTCAAGGCAGGAGTTCTCAATACTCAGATACCTCCACGATACTCTACCACTTACTTTAACCACGTATGGGGAGGTGGCTATGCAGCAGGCTATTACAGCTATCTGTGGACAGAGGTTCTCGCTGTCAACGTAGCCGACTACTTTGCTCAGCATGGTGCACTCGACCCTGCTGTTGGTCAGGCTTTCCGCACCAAGATTCTCAGCCGCGGCAATACCAAGGATCAGCTCGAAATGTTTACCGACTTCACTGGCATGAAGCAACCTGATGCTTCTGGACTGCTCAAAGCAAGAGGATTGTAATAAAGGTAAAAAAGTAAAAAGGTAAAACTGAATCTTACTGCCGATAAAGATTTTTAAGGCAACAGAGCCTCAGTACATCATACAACAGGACAGGTGTCACGACCGACACACTGTCCTGTTTTTCTTTTATACTCATCTTAACCTTCTGAACCCAGCGACAACTAAATAGCTTTCTATTCTACAGACTTTCATAAAGAAACTAAGAGACAGCACATTTTCAACTATTTTTTTGTAATTCTCAAGAAAACGTTGTATCTTTGCATGAATAACAGACAAGATGTTATATATGAGCAAAAAAAATACAGGAACACAAAGACATTACTATAAGAATCTATTAAGCATTGGCATACCTATCGTCATAGGACAGTTAGGAACCATCATCTTAGGTTTTGCCGACACCATCATGATAGGTCACCACAGCACGGAAGAACTGGCTGCGGCAGGACTTGTCAACAACATCTATACCCTGGTGTTCGTCATGTACATGGGCTTCACCTATGGTCTGACTCCTATCATCGGCCGGCTCTATGGCGAGGAACGTATCGACAGCATCGGGCAGAAGGTGCGCAACTCGCTCTTTGCCAATATGCTTACGGGCACCCTTCTCTCCATAGCGCTTGTGGTGCTCTACCTCAACCTCTCGCACATCGGACAACCCGAAGAGCTGCTCGACCTCATCCGTCCCTACTTCATCGTCAACCTCGTCTCGGTACTCTTCATGGGCATATTCTACACCATGAAGCAATTTCTTGATGGCGTGGCAGAGACGCGTGTGGCGATGTGGGTGATGATAGCAGGCAACGTGGTCAACATCTTCGGCAACTGGCTGCTCATCTATGGTGTGGCAGGATTCCCCGAACTGGGACTTCTCGGAGCCGGAATCTCTACCTTGCTGAGCCGTGTGCTCATGGCAGCAGCCATGGTGGGAATCGTGATAGGCAGGAAGAAGTTCGCCCAGTACCGTTACGACATTTTGCATAGCAGCATCACCAAGGCCGACTTCCGCGAGATGAACCGCTTAGGATGGCCAGTAGCCCTGCAGTTGGGCATGGAGTCGTCGGCTTTCACCCTCAGTTGTGTGATGGTGGGATGGCTCGGAACCATACCTTTGGCAGCCCACCAGGTGATGATCACCCTCTCCCAGCTCTTCTATCTCGTACTCTCGGGTATGGCTGCCGCCATGGCCATCCGTGTAAGCCACTTCGTTGGTCAGAAAGACTACCAGGCGGTTCGCCGCAATGCCTATGACGGCTGGCGACTCAACCTGATGTTCTCCATCTGCATGGGTCTGCCCGTACTGCTCCTGCGCCATCAGATAGGAGGCTGGTTCAACGACAACGTGGAGGTGCAGCAATACGTGGCGTTGCTCATCATCATGATGATGGTCTATCAGTTTGGCGACGGACTGCAATACAGCTTTGCCAATGCTCTTCGCGGCATCGCCTGCGTGCGTCCGATGGTGCTCTACGCCTTCATTGCCTACTTCGTCATCTCCCTACCTATGGGCTATACCCTCGGATTCCCCCTCGGCATGGGTATCCTGGGCATCTGGATAGCCTTCCCCTTCGGACTCACCATCGCCGGCGTCCTCTACTGGCAACGGTTTGAGAAAGAACTCAGAAAAATGGAAGAAGCCAAGTAACTAGTAAAAAAATGATAACTTAAAAACCACATAACCGTGAAACATCAACAGATATACAACCTGGAAGAGTTTGCCAATAAATATCAGTTGACAGACATTTTTGGCGCTTATGCCGCCTATTTTTCAGTAGGGTTCACCCAACCTACGGGTGTCGATGTGCTCCATCATTTCAAGGAAATGGTGCAACAGCGCACACTCTTCACCAAACTCCTGCTCATCAGGAAAGGCACAGCCACCGTAGTCATCAACGAACAAGACGAGAGGAAGACGCTCAACGCTGACAGCCTCCTCGTCATGACCTCACGACACGTCATCAACGAGATAGAACTGACACCTGACTTCGAGGCAGAATGTGTTCTCGTAGATACCGACATGGTGGACGAAAACACCATCTACCACCTCACGGAGGAGAAGCACAAGAGTGTGAGCGATGTGTTCAACATCATTCACAACATCGTGCGCCATCAACACATCAACAAGGTTGAGATGATTCAGTCGATGTTCAACGTGCTTCGTCTCATCCTCGAGGAGCTGCCCTACGAGGAACGATCCATCTCCCACGACTTCAAGCACAAGAAGGAGGTGTACGAAATCTTCCTCCATCACCTGTACCGCAACTTCCGTAAGGAGCGCCAGATCCGTTTCTATGCCAGCAATATGAATGTCTCCACGGCCTACCTCTCGCGCTTGGTCAAGGAGATAAGCGGCTCTACCATCAACGAGCACGTCACCTCGCTCATCTACAAGGAAGCCTGCAACCTCCTCTCCCATTCCGACATGTCGATTGGCGAAATAGCCGACGCCCTGAGTTTCAGCGACCAGAGCGCCCTCACCAACTTCTTCAAGATGCGTGCCGGCATGACTCCCCTCGCCTACAGAAACAAAGGCTTAGAAAGACGATGAAAGGTGATGAAACCTAAGAGAAGGGCATAAGTAGCTTGCTTCTGATAGCCATGAGCATGGGTTTCGGGAAATTACATTAGTGACATAAAAAACGAAAAAAGCATGGACAACTCTCTCAGCCATCCATGCCCATGTATTCTCGTATATCTGATCTATTCTATTCTAATCGTGTATTGTCATGGTGAAAGGATTACGCTAAATTTAAAAAAAACTACCACAATTATTTTAACTTCTTATAGCCATAGGCTGCGCGATTACCCAACTGCTCTTCGATGCGGATAAGCTGGTTGTACTTAGCCATACGGTCGGTACGACTCATTGAACCCGTCTTGATCTGCCCCGAGTTGGTAGCCACAGCAATATCAGCTATTGTTGTATCCTCGGTTTCACCCGAGCGATGGGAAGTAACCGTAGTGTAACCATGACGATGAGCCATCTCAATAGCATCAAGGGTCTCAGTAAGAGAACCAATCTGGTTTACCTTGATAAGGATAGAGTTGGCAGCACCCATCTTGATACCCTTTTCCAGGAACTTCACATTTGTAACAAAGAGGTCGTCACCTACCAACTGGCAACGGTCGCCAATGGCAGCAGTCAACTTCACCCAGTTGTCCCAATCGTTCTCATCAAGACCATCCTCAATAGAATCGATAGGATACTTGGTAATCAGTTCTTCCAGGAATTTGATCTGCTCTTCAGCAGTCAGTTTCTTGCCATTAGGATCCTTCTTCTTACCATCCTTCAACTGGCGGTAATCATAATACCACTCACCATTCTCCTGAACGGCAAACTCACTGGCAGCACAGTCCATGGCTATCTTCACATCCTTTCCTGGCTCATAGCCAGCATCCTTAATGGCCTGACAGATGCTCTCGAGTGCATCCTCGATACCATCGAGTGCAGGAGCAAAACCGCCCTCATCACCTACGGCAGTAGAAAGGCCGCGGCTCTTCAGCAGTTTAGCCAAGGCATGGAACACCTCGGCACCCATGCGGATGGCCTCCTTCTCGGAAGGAGCACCCACAGGACGGATCATGAACTCCTGGAAGGCGATAGGTGCATCAGAGTGAGCACCACCATTAATGATGTTCATCATAGGAACAGGAAGGGTGTAGGTATTGCAACCGCCGATGTAGCGATACAAGGGGATGTGCAGATACTCGGCAGCAGCATGTGCCACAGCCAGAGACACACCGAGAATCGCATTTGCACCCAGGTTCGACTTGGTCTTGGTACCGTCGAGTTCCAGCATCTTGTAGTCAATGGCGCGCTGTTCCAAGGCAGAGAAGCCCACTAAGACAGGCGCAATCACCTTGTTCACATTCTCCACAGCCTTCAAGACGCCCTTACCACCATAACGGTTCTTATCACCATCACGAAGTTCCAAAGCCTCGTTTTCGCCTGTCGACGCACCTGATGGAACAGAAGCACGACCCACAATACCCGACTTTAATGTAACCTCAACCTCTACTGTAGGGTTGCCGCGGGAATCCAAGATTTCTCTTGCATGAACATTTTCAATAATCATAATACTTTAATATTTTTAATTACATAAAACATAAACAAAACCGTTTGAAGCACGATACTTATCATCTCTATACGAATTCTGTTTCTGAGTGCAAAAATAGATATAATCTGAGATATCTCCAAATTTTGTACGTCATTAAAAATAGGTATTCCGATTAAATACCTACTTATGAGTAAAGAGACTAACACTATCCGAAACTTCTATCATTTACTCAACTTTCGCAAATAGAGAACTCAAAGAAATTAGATAAGTTAAAGCCAAATGTTTTAAGGCTAAGTATTCAACCCCAAATGGCTGGAAGCAAAATGCCTCCAGCCCAAGATTATCAACCTTAATTCAGAAAAACTTAAGCCCGCCCCTGCCAACCAAAGCCGCAGGAGCAGCAGGCTTCAACGTAGCTTTTTACTTAAACCTTTAACACAAACGCGAAACATTCATTATTTCAAAGTGAACTTATGCGACTGCAGCATCTCGTTAGGATCGAGCGCCTTGTCCAGTTCCTCCTTGCTCATGATGCCCTGCTCTATCACGATGTCGTAGACTGAGCGGCCTGTTTCATGAGCCTCCTTAGCCACTTTGGTACTTTTCTTGTAGCCAATGATGGGATTGAGGGCAGTCACGATACCGATGCTGTTCTTTACCATTTCGTAGCAACGCTCCTTGTTCACAGTAATGCCGAGGATGCACTCCGAGGTAAGGGTCTCTATGGCATTCTTCATCCATGTAAGGCTCTCGAAGAGGCTCTCTGTAATGATAGGCTCCATCACGTTCAACTCCAGCTGACCAGCCTCTGCTGCGAAGCTGATAGTGGTGTCGTTGCCGATTACCTTGAAGCAAACCTGATTGGTCACCTCAGGGATGACAGGGTTCACCTTGCCTGGCATGATAGAAGATCCAGGAGCCTTAGGAGGCAGATTAATCTCGTTGAGACCGCAGCGAGGACCAGAAGCCATGAGTCGCAAGTCGTTGCATATCTTAGACAACTTAACAGCCAGACGCTTCAGAGCTGACGAATAGCTCACGTAGGCACCCGTGTCGGGAGTAGCCTCAACAAGGTCGGTAGCAGTCTCGAAGTTCTCGCCCGTCAACTTGCTCAGGTTGGCAGCACAAAGCTTGGCGAAACCAGGAACAGCGTTCAGACCTGTACCGATGGCTGTACCACCCATATTGATTTCGTGCAGCAGTTTCACGTTGCGCTCCAGATTGAGGATTTCCTCCTCCAGATTGTTGGCATAGGCATTGAACTCCTGTCCGAACGACATAGGCACAGCGTCCTGCAACTGTGTGCGTCCCATCTTGATGGCGTCGGAATACTCATCAGCCTTATAGCGGAAGGCGCTTATCAATCCTGTAAGGGCACCCACGAGATGCGTGTTCATACGGATGAGCGCCAGACGGATACTGGTAGGATAAACGTCGTTGGTACTCTGCCCGCAGTTACAATGGTCGTTGGGTGAGCAATACTGGTAGTCGCCCTTCTCATGACCCATGATTTCGAGTGCACGGTTGGCGATCACCTCGTTGGCGTTCATGTTGACTGATGTACCTGCACCACCCTGTACCATATCTATAGGGAAGTTCTCATGCCATTTGCCCTCAATGATTTCTCGGCAGGCCTGAGCGATGGCACCCGAGATCTCATCGTTGATCACACCCAAGGAATGATTGGTCTCAATGGCAGCCAGCTTCACGAAAGCGATAGCGATAATGAAGTCAGGGTTGTCGACCATAGTCTTGCGCGAGATGTGGTAGTTGTTGATACCACGCTGTGTCTGCACACCATAAAGAGCTTCTGCTGGAACCTTGAGTTCACCCAGAAGGTCGGACTCTACTCTGTATTTCTTTTCTTCAACCATAATACTATTATATTAAGCGTTAATATTTTTATTTCTTTTTATCGCTGCAAAAATACTGCTTTCTTTCCACATCGTCTTTATAAAAAGAGAACGATTATTTGTAAAAAACAAACAATCGTATAGTTAGGGAGTTAAAAGAGGAGTTTTCAGGAGTTAAGGAGTTAATGGAATTAAGGAGTTAAGACAACAGCCTTAAAGGTGTAAGAATCAAGATATTAGAGGCGGCAAGGAGTTAAAGGAAACAAGCCCTTTGCTCCACATAGCATTCGGAGATAATTTCATGGCGTTCGGTGTGAGATTTCTCAAAGCGAGCGTGAGAAACATGGCATTCGGTGTGAGATTTCTCTGAGCGAGCGTGAGAAACATGGCGATCGGTGTGAGATTTATCTGAGCGAGCGTGAGAAACGCAACATTCGGTGTGAGAGGAGATTATGCCAACATGCGCTTCATATAGCCCCGCACTTCCTTCCGTGCTGCACCCAGTCGATTTTCCACACACTTGTAGTTGAGCCCCAGTTCACGGCTAATCTCTCCCACCTTCATGCCGTCGCACACGTTAAGACGATACACCTTGCGCTGCTGCTCGCTAAGACGGGCAATGCCACGCTCCATGAGTTCGGTAATCTCCACAACCGAATAAACCATCTCGACCGACTCACAACAACCTGCCGTACCCATGCTGCCCTGTATGAAATGCTCATGCTCTTCTACCCGCTTCCTGTGCCGCCAAAAATCACATATCAGATGGCGAGCCATGGTGTAGACCAGGCAGGGAAGCGTAATGGGAGTAATCATCTTGTCGGTTTGCAGTAGGCGCAGGAAGACATTCTGGACAATGTCCTCAGCCTCATCAGAATAACCATGAAGGCGAGATGCCACGAAGGCAAGAAGCTCCTCGTAGTGAAATGTATAGTAATCAGCAATAATAACTTGTTTTGTTATTGTATAGTCCATGATGGTCAAAATTCAGTGGGATTAGCCGAAGACTCATCCACTTCTTGTAAGATGGTTGCAAAGGTAAGAAAAATAGTTGCTACGACCAAACAAAAGAGAACAAAAAGCTAAAAATAAATCAAAACATGACAGATGCCCCTCCTTTTTGGCACACATTTTGCGAGGACATGGTCAATCGAATGAATCGAACAATAATAAAACAACTAAATAAACATATCAATATTATGGCACAAAAAGGTAATATCGGAGTAACGACAGAGAACATCTTTCCTGTCATCAAGAAATTCTTATATTCAGACCACGACATCTTCCTGCGCGAGATGGTATCCAACGCCGTAGACGCCACACAGAAGCTCAAGACTCTGGCTGCCCAGGGCGACTTCAAGGGCGAGATAGGCGACACCACCGTGCGCGTCACCCTCGACAAGGAGGCCGGAACCCTGACCATCAGTGACCACGGCATCGGAATGACCGAGGAGGAGATAGACAAATATATCAACCAGATAGCTTTCTCGGGAGTGACCGACTTCCTCGACAAATACAAGGAGAACGCCAATGCCATCATCGGACACTTCGGACTCGGCTTCTACTCTTCATTCATGGTAGCAAGCAAGGTGGAGATCATCACCAAGAGCTATCGCGAGGGAAGCAAGGCCGTGAAATGGAGCTGCGACGGATCACCGGCCTTCGAGATAGAGGACTCCGACAAGGCGGAGCGTGGTAGCGACATCGTGCTCCACATAGCTGACGACTGCAAGGAGTTCCTCGAGAAGAACAAGATAGAGGAGCTGCTCAACAAGTACTGCAAGTTCATGGCAGTGCCCGTGGCTTTCGGCAAGAAGACAGAATGGAAAGACGGCAAGAACGTAGAGACCGATGAGGACAACATCATCAACGGCGTAGAGCCCCTCTGGACCAAGACGCCAAGCACACTCAAGGACGAGGACTACAAGAACTTCTACCGCACCCTCTACCCCATGCAGGACGAGCCCCTCTTCTGGATTCACCTCAACGTGGACTTCCCATTCAATCTGACTGGTATCCTCTACTTCCCACGCATCAAGAACAACATCGACATGCAGCGCAACAAGATACAGCTCTACTGCAACCAGGTGTTCGTTACCGATCAGGTGGAAGGCATCGTGCCTGAGTTCCTCACCCTGCTGCATGGCGTCATCGATTCGCCAGACATCCCGCTCAACGTGAGCCGAAGCTATCTGCAGAGCGACAGCAATGTGAAGAAAATCGCCACCTACATCACCAAGAAAGTGGCCGACCGACTCAGCTCCATCTTCAAGGAGAACCGCAATGAGTACGAAGAAAAATGGGACGACCTGAAGATCTTCATCAACTACGGAATGCTCTCGCAGGAAGACTTCTACGACCGCGCCAAGGACTTCGCCCTCTTCAAGGACGTTGACGGCAAGTACTTCACCTTCGAGGAATACAAGACCCTCATCAAGGACAACCAGACCGACAAGGACGGCAACCTGGTATACCTCTACGCCAACAACAAGGAGGAACAATACTCCTACATCGAGGCAGCCAAGAACAAGGGCTACTCGGTACTCATGATGGACGGACAGCTCGACACTCCAATGGTCAACATGCTGGAGCAGAAGCTCGAGAAATCGCGCTTCACACGTGTAGATGCCGACATCATCGACCGACTCATCGTCAAGGAGGATGCCAAGAAGACAGACCTGACAGACGAGCAGACTGCCAATCTGTCACAGGTATTCCGTTCACAGATGCCTAAGCTCGAAAAGACAGAGTTCTTCGTAGAGATACAGGCCTTGGGCGAAGCCAACCAGCCCGTACTCATCACTCAGAACGAATATATGCGACGCATGAAGGCCATGAGCCAGTTCCAGGCAGGCATGAACTTCTACGGACAGATGCCCAACAGCTACAACATCGTGCTCAACAGCGACCACGAGCTCGTAAAGAAGGTTCTCGCCGATGCCGAGCAGCATACAGCCGAGGCACTGAAGCCTGTACTGGCAGAGCTGAAGGGACAGGAAGCCCGACTGGCTGTTCTGCACCAGTCGCAGGACAAGAAGAAGCCCGAGGAGATTACCCAGGAAGAGAAGGACGACCTGCAGAACACCCAGAAGGCCGTGAGCGACGAGAAGCAGAAGCGCGACAACATCATAGCCGATTACGCTAAGGACAACAATATCGTACATCAGCTCATCGACCTCGCCCTGCTGCAGAACGGCTTGCTCAAGGGTGCAGCCCTCGACGCCTTCCTCAAGAGAAGCGTCAGCATGATCAAGTAAAGTGCTGATATGCAAAGAGTAATATGACTCTACTTTCTCAAATACGTAAGTTCAAACTTCCATAACTTCCGTACATAAGAAAGTTCTATAAAGAAAAGATAAATCACTTCATAATAAGACCCGGCATCAAACTAAATTTAAATTTAGCGAGATGTCGGGTCATTTTTTGTTTATAGTATTTGCACCGTTGAATAAAATGTTGTAATTTCGCAATCGATATTCAACCTCAGACATACGAGTAACTTAACTATCGTATGTATAGTAGTTGAAGAAAGTCCAATCATACAAAAATAGAATATGTTAGAACACATAGCAAATTTCACAGCATGGCCAATCCTTACAGGTATCTTTATTGGCTATATTGCAAACCGCATCATGAGCGGAGAAGGTAAAGGATGTTGCATGAACTTTATCATAGGAATCGCTGGCAGTTACGCCGGCGCATTCATCAGCTATCTGCTCAATATTGAATTGTTTGGTAAAGGTTATCTTACCAATTTCGTGTTCTGCGTCATCGGTGCCATAACGGTATTGTGGTTATGGAAGAGATTATTTGGTTAACGACTTAAGCAAAAACGTATGGGTATCGTTAAATCATGTTGGCATATTAAATTAAAAAAGGCTAATTCATTCATCCATTAGAATAAATATTGTATTTTTGCATTAGAAATACTGAACTTTCGCAAGTGGTTTAAGTACGGGCTGAAGGCCCAAAAGCTCATAGCCCAGGGCATCGCCCTGGGTATAATAGCAATTAGCAAGGTGCCCTTACAGGGCGACAGGTTTGCGCCCAAAATAACCCAGGGCGCTGCCCTGGGCTAAGAGCTTCTGCCCCTTCAGGGCGTGTGGGGCACAAAACTTGCGAAACTTCAATGAATTATCATCAATAGTTAGTAATAAAAAGAACAGAAAACAAATTTAAAAATTACAATTATGAATGTAGGAGATAAAATACCTGAGATTCTTGGCATTGACCAGGACGGACGTGAGATCAAGGCAAGCGACTTTCGGGGTCGCAAGATAGTACTCTACAGTTATCCGAAAGCCAACACCAGCGGTTGTACTGCTGAGGCTTGCTCTTTGCAGGCTCACAAAGATGAGTTGGCAGCTGCTGGTTACGAGATTATCGGCGTGAGCAAGGACAAGCAGGCTTTGCAGAAGAAGTTTGCAGAAACCAAGGGGCTTCAGTTCCCTCTTATTGCTGATACCGAGACTACCCTATTGCAGGAACTCGGCTGCTGGGGAGAGAAGACAACCTGCGGCAGAAAGACCATCGGAATCCTCCGTACCACCTATCTCGTTAACGAAGAAGGCATCATCGAGAAAATCTTCACTCCCAAGGAGATCAAGACCAAGATTCACGCAGAGCAGATTCTGGAGTATATCAATAATGAAAAGTAGTACCTGTCAGAAAATAAAGTGATGACGAACAAGGAATTGACACTCGCCCTGTTGATGAGGGCGATGATAAAATATGACGGTGGCGATGCGCCACGCATCCAGCATTTCGTAAAGGTACACGACTTTGCCCGTATGATTGCAGTTGCAGAGGGAATGAACGAGGAAGACCTCTTCGTGCTCGAAGCAGCTGCTATCCTCCACGATGTGGGCATTCACGTTTCAGAAGCCAAATATGGCAACTGCGATGGCAAGCATCAGGAAGAATTAGGTCCTGATGAGGCAAGAAAAGTCCTGTCAGAAGTCGATGGCTTCACAGCCGCACAGATAGAAAGAATCTGCTGGCTCATCGCCCATCATCATACTTATCAAGATGTTACCTCCCTCGACCACCGCATCCTGCTTGAGGCAGATTTCCTGGTCAACTCCTTCGAAGACCATCTTGCCCCCGAAGCCATCATTACCTTCCGCAATCATGTCTTCCGCTCGGAGTCTGCAATCAGTATGCTGAATGATATGTGGGGCTTGGAATAAGGAGAATACTTTTGTCTAAGAAATAATAGCACTACTGTCCAATAAAAAAGGGCAATTCGATCTTTGAAACAGTTGAATTATAGTCTTTTATGCAGTATTTTTCAATGAAACGAACTTGATTTTGTAGCTTTGCAGCCAAAAAGAATTGGCTACTATGTTTCAAGACAAATACGTTTTCGCTCAACTTACTGCATTTCTGAATAGAACTCAGTTCAACAACAACGTACGCAAGTATGATGGCAAACGTGACAGGGTGATGGCACTACCCTCTCATCTTGATACATCTAATTTAAGATTGTATTGCCTTAATATTAGCCATAAGATTTTAATCTTAGGAAATAGTCATACTTATTTCCATGCTTAGCAATAGCACGCTTAACAAAATCTTCTTTTGTAAGTTTATTCGACATAAATTACTATGATTACTAAGTTTATCAAATGACTGAATTACAATTTCTTTTTCTTTCGTTTACGATTCTCTTCTACTGTTATTAGTCGCAAATGAGTATGCGAATTATGATATTGGATAAAACTTTCAACAAGTGCGCCATCGGTAAACACTGTTATTTCGGAACCATCCTCTGTCTCATTTATTTTAGAGAATATTTTTTCCTCACCACCATTTAGTGAAACCCAATTATTTACAAGTTCAACAAAATCCATATCGTAATGGTCAACTTCGGCTTCATCTAAGCATACAATAGATTGCCCACTCAAGTCACTTGTTGTTGGATAAACATGCTTAAATTTATACTCCATAATAATGCTTTCAACCGCTCTTCTACATGCGTCCGATATTTCGTCTATCTTTTTTCTTGGAGAAATACAGTTAAGGTATGAAATATCTGTTTCTGTTCCATCCTCTCGTTTTATCCAAAATTGTAGATTTGGGAACTTATTTGATTTTCTTACATAGACTTCAACTATCTTCAATCCTTTTAGCTTATTACTTTTTGCCAACTGCGTAAAGAAATCAATCATAAACTCTTCATCAAACAGATTTAGCCTGACTCCATCCTTATAAGAATTGAGTATCTCCTTGCATTTTTCTTTCAAACTCTTTTTTGTTGAAAAGGTTTGACCTTGAATTTTAACAACAAATTTTGCCATAATAAAAAACTCTGAAATCATTTAACCTTGTTGGTGGAATTGCTTCCTCATTAAATCAATTCCACCAAAGGTTTACATTATTTATGATAACAAAAAACAAACAACTACTTATCGCTAAATACCTTTATATACTTACCGTTCTTATTTTTTATAATCTTGATACCTCTTCTATTACCTTTATTACTAACAATTCCATCTAAATTATAATTTACGCAAGCGGAATCCAATGACGAACTAACATTTTGTATTCCCGTTGTACAACCAACAATTTTGTCAAAATTTCTCCATATATCAGCAGAAGCGTATAATGAAACAGAATTTACAGGAACATTCAATCTACATTTTGAGTATAGTTCACTTGAAAATGTATAGTTTTCCAGCTGCATTGGATTCTCTTGCATTACATAAATATCTTCTATTGCATTACAACCATAGAACGAATATGCCCAAAGATTTGTTACCTCTGCACCAATAGTTAATTTCTTTATCGTTTTTTTTCCGTAAAAAGGCAAATAATCATTTCGAGTCCCATCCCAATAAGAACTGCTCATATTTCTTCCTAAATATACTTCTTCTATTGGATTATCATCAAAAAGAGCTTTATTATTATAACCATTAGTTCCCATTCCTATGCTTTCAGAACAGTCTTCTATGACAATTTTTCTTAATGATGTACAACCTTTAAAAGCACTATCACCAATTCTACGAACACTTTGTGGAATAACCATTTCCGTTAGAGATTTACAACCAGCAAAAGCACCTGCATCAATCGTTTCTATATTAGAAGGAATTATAATTTGCTTTAGGTTTTCACAACCATAAAACATACTTACCCCTATTCCTTTAACTTTATCTGGTATACTAATTTCTGTCAAGTTTGTACAACCACCAAAAACATTATCTCCCCAATAAACAATACTACTTGGCAAGTCTATTTTCTCTAACTTGGTACAACCAAAGAAACATGAAGATAATATCATTTTGGTGTCTTTCGCTAAATTATAGCATTCTAAATCTCGGTCAGTAACTTTTATAGCACAATTACCTGCATATTGAATATTATCCAATATCGGTAATTTATCACAACCATCAAAAGCTCCTTCTTTTATTATTTTAAGGGATTGTGGCGTATTTATCTCTGAAAGAGAAGAACAACCTTTAAAAGCTTCTGTTTCTATTTTTTCAAGAGATTGCGGTAATTTTATCTCAGAAAGAGAAGAACAACCTTCAAACAGATTTGGGCCAATGCTTTTTACATTATCACCAATCGTTACGGTCGTCAATCCTGTTTGATTACTAAACGGAGATACAGAATAACCTATGCTTGATGAGATAGTTTTCTCTTTGAAATTTCTACCTAAATATATTTTTTGGAGAGGACATCCTATAAATAACGGCTGTCCATTATATTGTCCATACCCTAATGCTATATCCAAATCAGAATCTTCAAATTTTACCGTTGTTAGTTTCTGACAATCCAAGAAACAACCTGAACCAATTTTCGTAACGTTTCCAGGAATCGTAATCTCCTTCAAATTGAGAGAAAGCAATGCGCCTATTTTCAGTTCTCTTAATGACTTAGGCAATTCTATATTTTCTAACAATCCACAATTATAGAAACAATACTCCCCTATACTTGTTACATTATTTCCAAACTCTATTTTTGACAAAGCATCACATTTATAAAATGCATAATCTCCTATAGTTCTTAGATTGTCATGCATTATAACTTTAGAAATGTTTTTGCAGCCAGCAAATGAATTTGTTGAAAGATAAGTTACATTAGAAGGTATTTCAAGTGTGTTAATTTCCGAACCATTCAAGAATAATCTATAATTACCGATAGGCTCATATATATACTGACCACCAGTTGTATGGTACAAGTATTCATGTGCCATACTACACCAAACACTGAGATCGGATATATTAATACTTATAATATTTCCGTTTGCAAAAGCTTTCGCTCCAATATTCTTTATTGTTTTAGGAATTGTGACCGTTGTCAATTGGGAACATCTTTGGAAAGCACATTTTCCAATTCCAGTAACAGTATAGTTCTTTCCGGCAACTACTATAGTTTCTGGAATAACAAGTTCATCAGCACATTCACTTGCAAGAACAACAGCGGTGTTCTGCCCAGCATTGAGTTCATAATTAAGCCCTTCATACTGAATTGAAGCTGCTGCTATTGTTGCCAACAAATTTAGCACCCAAGTTAATAACATTTTTGCCATAATAATTTGCCTTTTTATATAAACATCATAATTTTATATACATAACGAAAAGCGCGAGAATCTAAACTTGCCCGTCAGTCATTCTTGGTCGTAGGAAAAACCATTGATTATTGACGAGCAGATAGAATCTCACGCTGAAAGTTATATATGCCTCAAAAGTGTGCCGTTGAGGAATTGCCCTCCTTGGCACACTACGAGGGTTGATTATACAACTCACCCGTGACATCTTCTCTGCAATGCCATTGATAATCAATTTGAATTTCCTACGTTCAGAATGACCAATGTACAAAGCGTAGTTGACGCCCTTTATTATGTCTGCAATCGCTTTAATTGCGAATGCTCTGCAAAAGTACAAAAAACAAATGAGAATATGTCATTTGCGAACTGATATTTTCGAAAAAACATCGTTTCGACGGTCGAACGGCATAAAAAATGGCAGGAAACAACCGACAAAATGGCAAATCCATTGTGCGTGGGGATAGAAACAACGTCTTTTCGACCAAGGAGAACGGAAAGAAGGAATTGCGGCATGATTATTGTATTTTCCCGAAACGGAAGATGTCGGAAACAACGTTTCTTGCATGACTCCGGACGGAAAGGGACAAGAAACAGTGTTGCTAAGTCCAAACCGCAGGGAGAGAAGGTGGAAACAATGTATCCGAATTGATTCCAACAAGTGTTTATCAACGGAAACAATGCGAAAGTGCCATGACGAATCTTTTGAAGCAAATGACGCGGAGTTTCCATAGTATTTATCATTAAAACCTAAAAATTATGAACGAAATCGGAACCATTAGTGTGGAGCGCTTAAACAACGGCGCACATTTTTTGTTCATCTCAAACGTATTGGCACGTGCTGAGGCCGACACGAACATCAAGAGTAAGCTCAGCGCACAGATTGCCTCCCTCAAGTCTGCCAAGGAACAGGAGGACGAGGACTTGAAAATCTCACAAAAGAGTCTTCTGACAGATGAAATCACTGCAGCCGATGCTGAGCGTGACGGACTTTACAGCGGTTACAAGAAAGCTGTAAAGGGTTATACTGGTCTGCCTGTAGAGAACATGGCAAAGTCTGCAAAGGTCTTGATGCAACACATCAAGGACTATGGCATCGACCCCAAAATGCAACTTGACCGGGAAACAGGTCTGTTGATTAACTTCATCGATGACCTGGAGAAAAAATATGCCAATGAGGTGCAGACTCTTTCACTGGGTGCATTTGTTACAGCGCTGAAAGCTGCCAACGAGAAAGTTCGCACGTTGACCGCTACTCGCACCGACGAGCGTATGACCAAGATTGTCGGTACTTTGAAAGCTTCTCGCAAGGCAAGTGACGAGGCTTATCGCCTGTTGGTGAAGTTCGTGAATGCATACGCCCTGATTGAGGGTGATGAGAAGTATCTGAATTTCATCGACTATGTGAACACCGAGATTGTTCACTACAAGCGTGAGGCAATCGGTCAGAAGTCCGGCTCGGCTCAGACAAGTGGAACGACTGATGGCACAACCACAGGCGGAGGTTCGACTGGTGGCACAACTACAGGAGGAGGCTCTACCGGCGGCAGCACAGGAGGAAGCACTACCGGCGGTGGCACTGATGCTGAGTAAAGGGTAAAGGACATCTCGGGCTAAGCATAAACAAAAATCCCATCAAGCGTATCCTATCATAACATACGCTTGGTGGGATTTATATTATGCACCCTTAATATATGTGCAAAAAACAGTCATACAAATAACAAAAATCCCTGCCATAGGAAGCCTTTCCTACAGCAGGGATTTTTCTATTGGGAATCATCAGGAATGACTTAACTGTCAATTCTTAACTACTGACTATTAACCATCAACTATTTATACTCGCCCCAAGCCTTGATGTCGATATCCTCGAGCTTGGTGGTGCAGAATGCATAGATGAAGGCACTTGCCAGACGGCTGTTGGTAATCAATGGCACGTTCAGGTCGATGGCGGCACGGCGAATCTTGTAACCATTGGAAAGTTCGCTGCTGGTCAGGTTCTTCGGAATATTCACCACCATATCGATCTCGTGGTTGTGGAGCATCTCCAAAGCCTTTGGAGCACCGCCCTCAGCCTCCTCTGAAGGCCAGAGCACACGGGTGTTCTCAATGCCGTTCTCGGTGAGGAACTTGCTGGTACCACCCGTAGCATAGAGCTTATAGCCGTGGTCGATGAGCATGTGGGCAGCATCGAGCATATCAACTTTCTGCTTGGCAGAACCGGTAGACAGAAGGATGTTCTTGGCAGGAATGCGATGACCCACTGAGAGCATACTCTTCAGAAGGGCTGTAGATGTATCGTCGCCCAAGCAACCTACCTCGCCCGTACTGCTCATGTCCACACCCAATACTGGGTCGGCCTTCTGAAGGCGGTTGAAGCTGAACTGGCTGGCCTTGATACCCACATAGTCGAGGTCGAAGAGGTTCTTGTGTGGCTTCTCTACCGGCAAACCGAGCATCACGCGGGTAGCCAACTCGATGAGGTTGATCTTCAACACCTTGCTCACGAATGGGAACGAACGGCTGGCACGAAGGTTACACTCGATAACGAGAATATCATTGTCGCGAGCCATAAACTGGATGTTGAAAGGTCCGTTGATATGAAGTTCCTTGGCAATCTGACGGCCAACTCGCTTCACACGGCGAACAGTCTCCACATACAACTTCTGAGGAGGGAACTGGATGGTAGCATCGCCTGAGTGAACACCAGCAAACTCGATGTGCTCGGAAATGGCATAAGCTATCACCTCGCCATTCTTAGCCACGGCATCCATCTCAATCTCCTTGGCATGCTCAATAAACTTGCTGACTACCACAGGATGATCCTCGCTTACGTTGGCAGCCAACTGCAGGAAGCGCTTCAACTCGTCCTCGTTGGAGCAAACATTCATCGCTGCACCGGAGAGCACGTAGCTTGGACGTACCAGTACTGGGAAACCAACACGCTCGATAAACTTGTCGATGTCCTCCATAGAGGTCAAGGCGCTCCACTCTGGCTGGTTGATGCCGTTGTTGGTCAGCATCTGAGAGAACTTGGCACGGTCCTCAGCGTTATCAATGTCCTTGGCAGCAGTACCCAGGATAGGCACATTCTGAGCGTCAAGACGCATCGCCAGGTTGTTTGGTATCTGGCCACCCGTTGATACGATGACGCCATGAGGCTGCTCCAGCTCGATGATATCCATGACACGCTCGAAGGTGAGCTCGTCAAAGTAAAGACGGTCGCACATATCGTAGTCGGTAGATACGGTCTCTGGGTTGTAGTTGATCATCACTGAGCGCCAACCCTCCTTGCGGATGGTGTTCAATGCCTGGACGCCACACCAGTCGAACTCTACGGAAGAACCGATGCGGTAAGCACCCGAACCGAGCACGATGATGGAACGATGGTCGTTCTCGAAGGTGATGTCGCTCTTCACGCCTGCGTAGGTTACATAGAGGTAGTTGGTCTGTGCCGGATACTCTGCAGCCAGGGTGTCTATCTGCTTCACTACAGGAAGGATGCCATAGTTCTTGCGAAGGCTGCGGACGGTAAGACCGGCCTTAGCCATGTTGCCCAACTCCTGTTCAAGACCCACGGCACGCGCAATCTGGAAATCGGTAAATCCATAGACCTTGGCGGTACGCAGGAGTTCCTTGTCCAGAGTATTGATGTTGCACTTCTTCATCGCCTCGTCGATATCGATGATGTGCTTCAGTTTCTCGAGGAACCACTTGTCAATCTTGGTGAGTTCATGAATCTGGTCAACAGTATATCCCTTGTGCATGGCCTTGGAAATCACGAACACACGCTTATCTGTTGGCTCCTTCAGGGCTGCATCGATATCATCAATCTCAAGCTCCTTGTTCTCTACGAAGCCGTGCATGCCCTGACCAATCATACGAAGACCCTTCTGAATGGCCTCCTCGAAGTTGCGGCCGATAGCCATCACCTCGCCTACTGACTTCATAGATGAACCCAGCTCCTTGTCTACGCCACGGAACTTGGACAAGTCCCAACGAGGAATCTTACAAACCACGTAGTCCAATGCTGGCTCAAAGAAGGCAGATGTGGTCTTGGTTACAGAGTTCTTCAACTCGAACAGACCGTAACCCATACCGAGCTTGGCAGCCACGAAAGCCAAAGGATAACCCGTAGCCTTGGAAGCCAAGGCAGAAGAACGGCTCAGGCGGGCATTCACCTCTATGACACGATAGTCCTCGCTCTTAGGGTCGAAGGCATACTGCACGTTACACTCGCCCACGATTCCGATGTGACGGATAATCTTGATGGCAAGGGCACGAAGCTTATGATACTCCGAATTGCTCAAGGTCTGAGAAGGAGCGATGACGATACTCTCGCCGGTATGGATTCCCAGTGGGTCGAAGTTCTCCATGTTGCAGACGGTAATACAGTTGTCGTAGCGGTCGCGAACCACCTCGTACTCTATCTCCTTCCATCCCTTCAAACTCTTCTCTACCAATACCTGTGGAGAGAAAGAGAAAGCTTTCTCGGCGAGTTTGTTCAGTTCCTCCTCGTTGTCGGCAAAGCCAGAACCAAGTCCACCCAAGGCATAGGCGGCACGGATGATGACAGGATAACCCAAATCGGCAGCAGCCTTGCGGGTCTGCTCGATGTTCTCGCAAGCCTCGCTCTTGATGGTCTTCACGTTGATTTCATCAAGCTTCTCGACGAAGAGCTCGCGGTCCTCGGTATCCATGATGGCCTGTACAGGAGTACCCAGCACCTTGACGTTATATTTCTCCAAGATACCCTGACGATAAAGCTCAACACCACAGTTGAGGGCAGTCTGACCACCGAAACTAAGGAGGATTCCGTCTGGCTTCTCCTTCTGGATGACACGCTCTACGAAGTAGGGCTGCACAGGCAGGAAGTAAATCTGGTCGGCAACGCCTTCCGAAGTCTGTACGGTTGCAATATTCGGGTTGATGAGCACGGTCTCGACACCTTCCTCGCGCAAAGCCTTCAATGCCTGCGAACCAGAGTAGTCGAACTCGCCTGCCTCACCTATCTTCAAGGCTCCTGAACCCAAGAGGAGCACTTTCTTTATATTTTCGTCTTTCATTTTTTTCCTAAATTTTATGATGTGAGGAGTTAAAGGAGTTCAGGAGTTACCGCTCCCTACGGTCGCTGAGAAGTTAAGACAACAGCTTTGGTTGCTTGAGCCTTAGGAATAAGCATCGCCTCTCGGTAGTTCCTCAAAGCATTAGTCTTAACTCCTTTAACTTCTTAACTCCTTAACTCCAAAATAAATTATTTCTTCAAGCTCTCTACGAATTTATCAAACATGAACTCTGTATCCACAGGGCCTGAGCAAGCCTCTGGGTGGAACTGGCTTGAGAACCAAGGGTTCACCTTGTGGCGGATACCCTCGTTGGAGCCGTCATTCATATTTACAAAGAGTTCCTCCCAATCGTTGCCCAATGTCTTGGCATCAACGGCATAACCGTGGTTCTGAGAGGTGATGTAGCAGTTGTTGGTTCCTACCATGCGTACTGGCTGGTTGTGTGAGCGGTGACCATACTTCAACTTGTAGATAGTAGCACCGGCTGCCTTGGAAAGCAACTGATTACCCATACAGATACCACAGATAGGCTTGCGGCTCAGGCTGATCTGCTTGCGGATGATATTGACAGCATCCTCGCACATATCAGGGTCGCCAGGTCCGTTGGCCAAGAACAAACCATCAAAGTCCATATCGGTATAATCGTAGTTCCATGGCACGCGAATCACCTCTACACCTCTGTTGATGAGACAACGGATGATGTTGGCCTTCACGCCACAGTCGACCAGTACCACCTTCTTGCCGGCTCCCTCGTTGTAGCGGATAATCTCCTTGCAGCTCACCTGATCTACAAAGTTTACACCCTCATAGTTAGCCTCAGGGATGTTGTCGGGCTCATCGTCGAAAATGATCTTACCCATCATCACTCCATGCTCACGAAGTACCTTAGTCAACTGACGTGTGTCGATACCCGTAATGCCGGGCACCTTCTCGCGCTTCAACCAGTCGGCAAGGCTTTCCACTGCATTCCAGTGGCTGTACTGCTCGCTGTAATCGCTCACAATGATGGCAGAAGCATAAATCTTGTCACTCTCCATGAAGGTTGGCAAACCGTTTTTCTCGAAAGTGAATGGTGGCACACCATAGTTGCCTACAAGTGGGTAAGTAAGTGTCATCAACTGACCGGCATAAGAAGGGTCGGTCAAGCTCTCGGGATAGCCCATCATGGCTGTGTTGAACACAACCTCGCCTGCTACGGGGGCATCGTATCCGAAAGATTTGCCATGGAATTGGGTTCCATCGCTCAAAACTAAGGTTACATTTTTCATATCTGATATTCTTTTTCTTTATTTCATACTCATAAGAACAAATGAATTCTCCACTCTTTGTTCTTCACTTATTTATGATAAACATTCTCTATGTAGTTCACGAAAGACTGGTTGCAAAGCTTGGTGCCGCCGGGAGTGGGATAATGGCCTGTAAAGTACCAGTCGCCCTTGTGGTTGGGTATGGCCTCGTGCAATCCCTCAATGCTCTGGAACACAAGTTGGATAGGAGTCGTCATGCCCTCTGGTCTTAGCATCTCTACTATCTCCTCGTTCAACTCCCCGGTGGTGAATGGCTTGTAGATGGCACGCACAGGATTGATCTGCTCTTCCTTTGGCTTCAGCAGCTCGGCCTTACAAGCCTCGTAGGTCTGCTCGATGATGTCGCTCATCTTGCGTTCTTTCAGCAACTGGATGGCAGCACGGAACACACAGAACTCTTCCAGTCGGGCCATATCGATGCCGTAATAGTCGGGATAGCGTATCTGTGGAGCACTCGATACAACGACTATCTTCTTAGGATGCAGACGGTCGAGGATGCGGAGAATACTCTCCTTCAAGGTAGTTCCTCGAACGATACTGTCGTCGATGATGACCAGGTTGTCCACCTTAGGTTCGATGCTTCCGTAGGTTACATCGTACACGTGGCTCGCCAGGTCGTTACGACTGTTGCCCTCCGTTATGAAGGTACGAAGTTTGATATCTTTCCAGGCTATCTTCTCTGAGCGAACAAAGTCGCCGAGGATTTCGTTGAGTTCTTCTTTCGAAGGAACATGGTCGAGATTGGCTATCTGCTCTATCTTGGTTTCGTTGAGATATTTCTTGAATCCGCTCAGCATGCCATAGTAAGCCACTTCGGCAGTATTCGGAATGTAGCTGAACACGGTGTGGTCCACATCATAATCGACGGCCTTCAGAATAGGCCGGGTCAACTGCTCGCCCAACTGCTTGCGCTCCTGATAAATATCCTTGTCGGAACCGCGACTGAAGTAGATGCGCTCGAACGAGCAGGCTGAATCTCCCTTCTGATCCATGATGCGCTCGATGGTGCATTCGCCGTTCTTCTTGACAAGAAGCGCCATACCTGGCATGAGTTCCTGCACTTCCTCTGCCTCCAGGTCGAAGGTGGTCTGCAACACAGGGCGCTCGCTTGCCACAACTACAATCTCGTCGTTCTTATAGTAAAAAGCAGGACGGATGCCCCAGGGATCGCGCATAGAGAACATCTCGCCCGAACCGGTAATACCACAGACTACATAGCCACCGTCGAAGTCTTTCATCGTTGTCTTGAGCACGTTGCTCATCTTCACGTGGTCTTCTATATAGTTGGTGATGTCGGTATTCTGCATCTCCATCGCCTTGGCAGCAATGAAGTTGCGCTCCACCTCACGATCCAGACGATGGCCCATGAGTTCAAGCATGATGTAGGTATCGCTGTAGATGCGCGGGCTCTGGCCCTGACGTGTAAGCTCCTGGAATATCTCATCCACATTGGTCATGTTGAAGTTGCCACAAAGACAGAGGTTCTTAGCCTTCCAGTTGTTGCGGCGCAGGAAAGGGTGCACATACTGTATGCCGCTCTTTCCCGTGGTGCTATAGCGCAGGTGGCCCATATAGAGCTCGCCAGCAAAGGGGAGCTCTTCCTTGGCATACTGAGCGCCGGTAAGCTGCTCGGGTGTCAGGTTCTTGAAGTTGGCATTAGCCTTGCCGAAAATCTCTGTAACGGCATTCTTGCCCTCTGCCCTTTCACGGAACATGTATTCATGTCCGGGCTTTCCACCCAATTTGACACAGGCCATACCTGCTCCTTCCTGGCCACGGTTGTGCTGCTTCTCCATCATCAGATAGAGTTTGTTGAGTGCGTACATCCATGTGCCGTACTTCTGCTGGTAATACGATAAAGGCTTGAGCAATCTGATCATTGCCACGCCGCATTCATGTTTTAATGGTTCCATCTCGCTTATTATCCTTGATATCTTATAGTTAAATTTATTTCGTTGATATTCTTCCTCCTTCTATCTTCACTCATCGTTCTTCCTCCCCTCATTCGTTAGTCCTCCTTCATTCGTTGTTCTTTCCTCCTTCATTCGTTGTTCATTCCTCCTTCTTTATGTTACTTTCTTCCTCCTTCATTACTTCACTTTCTTCCTCCTTCATTACTTCACTTTCTTCCTCCTTCATTACTTTACTTTCTTCCTCCTTCATTACTTCACTTTCATCCTCCTTCATTCGTTGTTCATTCCTCCTTCATTTGTCATTCTTCATTTGCAGCGTCCTCCCTCTATAAAAAAAGGGAAACGTCAATAAATGACGATTCCCTTAATTATATCATTCGACCGTAACTGACTTAGCTAAGTTTCTTGGCTGGTCAACATCCTTACCCTTGCAAACGGCAACATGATACGCCAAGAGCTGAAGAGGGATAGTAGCCAATAATGGCTCTAAGCACTCCAAAGTCTCAGGCAGTTCGATTACTTCATCGGCAATCTTGGAAATGGTTTCGTCGCCCTTGCTGACAATAGCAATGACACGTCCATTACGAGCCTTTACCTCCTGAATGTTGGAGAGCACCTTCTCGTACATGAAGTTGTGTGTAGCAATAACTACTACTGGCATATCACTGTCGATAAGAGCGATAGGACCATGCTTCATTTCTGCTGCAGGATAACCTTCTGCATGGATATAGCTGATTTCCTTCAACTTCAAGGCTCCTTCCAAAGCCACAGGATACTGGAAGCCACGACCCAGATAGATAAAGTTGCGCGCATAGGTGAATGTGCGGCTGAGGTCGGCTATCTTGTTGTTCAACTTCAGCACCTCCTTCATCTTCTCTGGGATGTTCCAAAGTTGTTCTGTAATGTTCTGGTACTCGTCGGCGCTTATGGTTCCCTTCTCATTGCCAATGGCCAATGCAAGAAGGGTAAGTACTGTCACCTGACCGGTGAAGGCCTTGGTTGAAGCCACACCGATTTCAGGACCTACGTGAATGTAAGTTCCTGTATCTGTCTCGCGGGCAATGCTGGAGCCGATAGAGTTACAGATGCCATAGATGAAAGCTCCCTTCTCCTTGGCCAACTTGATGGCAGCCAAGGTATCGGCAGTCTCGCCACTCTGAGAAATAGCTATCACCACATCGTCACTGGTCACCACAGGGTTGCGGTAACGGAATTCGGAAGCATACTCCACCTCTACTGGCACACGACAATAGTTCTCTATCATCTGCTTGCCTATCAAACCTGCATGCCATGAGGTTCCACAAGCTACGATGATAAAGCGCTTGGCATTGAGCAGCTGCTGACGATGGTCGGTAATAGAGCTGAGCACTACGCCCATCTCTGTCTCTTTCTTGGTTGTGGCTTCGTCGCCATCGGTCATCACACGGGTTTCTACCGTACGGTTTACCACACGGCCACGCATACAGTTGCGCAGACACTCTGGCTGCTCGAAGATTTCCTTCAGCATGAAGTGAGGGAATCCACCCTTCTCTATCTGACCCAAGTCCATGTCGACAGTCTGAATCTCCGGATTCAGCTTCACGTTCTGGATATTGGTAACCTGAAGTTCCTCGCCCAGACGCATGATGGCGATATTGCCATCTTCCAGATAAACCACCTTGTCGGTATATTCTATAATAGGTGTGGCGTCTGAACCGAGATAGAACTCACCTTCCTTGCCAATACCTACAACGAGGGGACTTTGCTTGCGTGCGGCAATAATCTGGTTGGGTTCATTCTTGTCGAGCAAGGCTATGGCATAAGCACCGATAACCTGGCGAAGAGCCACCTGTACTGCTGTCAGCAGGTCGAGTTTCTTTGTAATCTGGATATATTCTATAAGCTGTACCAACACCTCAGTATCGGTATCGCTCTTAAACTCAACTCCCTTTGCTATCAGGTTTTTCTTGATGGCGGAATAATTCTCAATAATGCCGTTGTGGATGATGGCAAGATTCTTTGAGGAAGAATAGTGAGGGTGAGCATTGACTGATGACGGCTCACCGTGGGTAGCCCAACGGGTATGGGCAATGCCTACCGAACCACTCACATCCTTGTCGGCACAGTAAGCTTCCAGGTCGGCAACTTTTCCCTTTGCCTTATATACATTAAGTGATCCGTCCTCGCTGATAAGAGCTACACCAGCCGAGTCGTAACCACGATATTCCAATCGTTTGAGTCCCTTGATAAGGGCTGGATAAGCCTGTCCCTCACCCAAATATCCTACGATACCACACATATTTTAATATAATTGAAATTCATAATTAAGTTTGTCCTTACTTACACAAACTGACAGTAAGTGTAGCCAAAGATAAAATTGAGGAAACCAATCCTATCCAGAATGTAACAGAGTTGCTCAGGCCTGCGGTACCTTTCTTGGCTCCATTAGGTTCTACATATACGATGTCGTTCTGCTGCAAATAGAAATAAGGAGAATTGATGAGGTTGGCATCTGTCATATCCAATCGGTGCGCTTCCTTTTTGCCAGTTGCATCCTCGCGGATAAGCAGAATATTCTTGCGTTTACCCTGCAAGCCTAAGTCGCCGCTTTGTGCCAACGCCTCTACTATGCTCATCTTCTCGTTTGGTACTGTAACGACACCCGGGCTTCCCACTTCGCCTGTTACAACGACGCGGAAACTCGCCATACGTACTGTTACCGTCGGAACTTCACCATCCTTGAAATATGGCTGGATTTTAGATTTCACCAAATTCTCGCATTCTCTTCCAGTCAAGCCCACTACATGAATCTTGCCGACAACAGGAAAATCGATGAAGCCTTCATTGTCAACCAAGTAATATTGAAGATTCTGGTTTTGTGAAGAAGACATCATAGACTTAGAATATAGATTGAATGGCTCTGCCAAATCCTCGTTAACCGCTTTTACGATAATCGACAATTGGTCTTTTGGCATAATTTTAGCATCATACAACATTCTCGATGCGCTCAAATTGAGAGAATCTATATTCTGAAAATAAGCCACTTGCTTAGCACTTTGGCAACCGCTAAGTGCCAAAATCATAGTAGAAGCTACTACTACAACTAATAACAGTTTTTTCATTATCGGCAATTTGTTTATAGTTTTTTGTGCAAAAGTACGTCATTTTTCTTAAATGTACAAATGTTTAGTCAACAAATTGTAAAAAACGACGCATTTTTGCACGACATCTTTTCTTATCCGCTCCACTGAGGAAAGATACGAAAGCTTTGATGGCTTAAAATTTCCTCATCAAAGACGAAAGTTGAGCTATTTATCCTCTATTCCGTTGGAAGGAAGGTTGAAACTGTAACTGTTGTCGAAGATCTTTCTTACCTTATTGATCTCAACAAAGGTTGTTCCACCACCTTCACCGAAGCTACCGCTCAAATAGGCAATCTTGTCCTCTGCCTCCAGATAGCCCTTCTGACGAAGCATACGTACAGCGGCTGTAAACATGGACTTGGTAGAAATCTGATCCTTCTGCACGATTGGGATAACACCATAACTCAGGTTGAGCCAGCGCTGAAGTTTCTCCTTATAGCAGATGGCCAGCACTGGGTTTGGACCACGGAAGGCTGCCAGATCGCGGGCTGTCTGACCCGTCTCGCCATCGGTAATGATTCCCTTAACACCCAACTTCTGGGTGGCCTCGATGGCTGCATGCGCCAGGAAGAGTTTCTGGTCAATAACGCCCTCCTCCATTGGGTCAATATCGTTGACGGGCGATTTGTCCTTCTCGGCCTGTTCTGCAATACGTGCCATGGTCTGTACAGCCTCGAGTGGATATTTTCCGCTGGCTGTCTCACCACTAAGCATCAAGGCATCGGTACGATAGAAGATGGCATTGGCAATATCTGTCACCTCGGCACGAGTAGGACGAGGGTTGTGAATCATCGTATGAAGCATCTGTGTTGCCACAATAACAGGCTTCTTGGCCTTGATGCACTTGGCGATGATGCGACGCTGAATACCAGGAATTTTCTCAATAGGCACCTCAATACCCAAATCACCACGGGCAATCATGATACCATAAGAAGCCTCGATAATCTCGTCGATATTATCGACACCTTCCTGATTCTCTATCTTCGAGATGATCTTGATGTCGCTATGATGCTCGTCCAGAATGTCCTGAACGGCCTTCACATCGGCAGCACTACGCACAAATGAATGGGCGATGAAGTCGATGTCAAGCTCGATGGCCAAGAGAATATTCCTGCGGTCCTTCTCGGTAAGCGCAGGAAGATCGATGTGCTCGCCAGGAACATTGACACTCTTGTGAGCACCCAGAGTTCCTTCGTTCTGCACCTGAGCCACCAGCATGGGACCGGTATTCTCGATCACCTTCATATCCAACTCGCCATCGTCGAAGAGCAGGTCGTCGCCTACCTTCACGTCATCGGTAATATTGGGATAGCTGAGATTGACAATATCATGAGAAGACTCCATCTCTGGACGGCCGAAAATCTTCACCACATCACCTATATTATAATGTATAGGCTCCTTGACTCCTGTGGTACGAACCTCAGGGCCCTTGGTGTCTATCAGAATACCGATATGGGGAGATACAGCTCTTACATTATTGACAATGGTGCGGATTCCTTCTTCTGAGGCATGAGCGGTGTTCATACGAACCACATTCATGCCCGCAAAAAACAACTTACGGATAAAGTCCTGATCGCAGCGGCGGTCGCTGATGGATGCAACAATCTTGGTCTGTTTCATATCTTTTTTACCTTAATTTCTAAAAACTCTGCAAAGTTACAAAGAATTTTTGAAAAACAGAGCATTATGTGCTGATTAAATATCCAAGTCTGGTGCTTTTTCACTACCGGCAGCAGCCTCGAACTTCGGCATGGTGTCAAAACCGAACAAACCGGCGATAATGGCATTGGGCATGCGACGCACCTTCACGTTGTATGACTGCACGGCCTCATTGTACTTGCGACGGGCCTCGCTGATACGGTTCTCAGTGCCTTCCTCCTGTATCTGGAGCGACTTGAAATTCTCGCTTGCCTTGAGCTCAGGATATCTTTCTGCCACCAACATGAGCTTGGAGAAAGCGTTGGTCAACTCGCCCTGAGCAGCAGTAAACTGCTTCAGGTTAGCCTCGGTCAGATTATTAGCGTCAAGCTTCACCTGTCCCACGGCAGCACGGGCCTTTGTCACCTGCTCGAAGGTTTCGCGCTCATGCTTGGCATAAGCCTTCACTATCTTCGCCAGCTGAGGCATCATGTCGGCACGACGCTGATACTGAGTCTGCACATTGGCAAGCTCGGTGGTAACTTCCTCCTGAGAACTTACCAAACCATTGTAACCACTAAACAACCAAAGCACTAATACTACAATTACTGCTACAATAATCCAACCTGTTTTCTTCATAATTTTCTATTCTATTTTAATAACTGTTTATCTAAATCCAAATTGCGTAAAATGGAATGCATAAAAGACGCTGTTTACCCTTAATAGACGACAGGACCTGCTCTTAATAGACGACCGGGCCTGTTCTTAATAGACGACCGGGCCTGCTCTTAATAGACGACCCGACAAGTTCTTCCAAGCATCCCAGACTTACCATCCTCCGCCGGCTCCTCCACCGCCAAAGGAACCTCCGCCAAAGGAGCCTCCAGAGAAGCCGCCACCCGAAGAGCCTCCGCCTCCTCCGAAAAAGAAAGGCGGGAAAAAGTCGTCATCATGTCGGCGGGATGAGCGCTTATTCTTATTTCGCTGACTCATGTCGGGCTTAATGACTCCAAACACTTCCAGCAAATAACGTACCAACATATACACAGGAATACCGAAGAAGACAGCAAGCAGAATCACGACAAGAACCCAGTCGTCCTCGCCTATCGTACCGTCATCAATATCCGAAATTCCCGTCTTGCCGCTCTTCACCTTATTATATATAGCACGGCTCGTAGCTACTACAGCCTCGGCAGGCATATTCTTTTTCATGTTGGGAACAATACAAGCCCTGGCGATATCATCACAGTCGACATCCGTCAACTCCCCCTCAAGTCCCATACCGGGAGCAATGAAGTACTTATGGTCTTCGACAGCCACAACCACCACCAAACCACGACGTGTCTTCTTGTCTCCCACACCGTAGTCATTGCCCAGATCTTGAGCCACACGGAAGGCATCGCCATTTTCCACTTTGCCCACAATGACAAACACATTCTGTACCCGGCACTCCTTGTTGAGTTTATCCAAATAGAAATTGGCAGAATCAAGCGCCTGTTTGTCTACATAATGATCAGGGTCAGACACATACTGCGTCGAGTTCTGCAGGTATGGTACAGGTATATTCTTAGCGTTCCATACCTTCGAAGCCCCAGCAAAAGAGAGCGACAGGCACAGACATAGAGTCAATATATAATATCTCAGTTTTTCCATTTTTGCTATTTTCGGTACAAAAATACGCAATAAAAACCTTATACGCAAATACTTAGGGCATTATTTTTTCAAAAAAAGTGCTAACAATTTTGTTATATCGCAAAAAACTTGTATCTTTGCACACCGAATTCTATATAAAACATCGTAAAAACAGAAAAAAAACAATAGGAAAATGACAAAAGCAGATATCGTCAACGAGGTGTCTTTGGCCACAGGAATGCCAAAGAAAGAAGTAGGTATTGTGGTAGAAGCGTTCATGGACGCAGTTAAGGAGAGCCTTCTCAAGAAGAAGGAGAATGTATACCTTCGTGGCTTCGGCAGCTTTAACATCAAGCGCAGAGCAGCTAAGACAGCCCGCAACATCTCCAAAAACACTACTATCACCATCCCAGCTCACGACCTGCCTTGCTTCAAGCCAGCCAAGAGCTTCGTTGAAGAGATGAAGGGCTAATCTACACGACCCTCAATCCAAGAGACAAAGCAAGACGAAAGAGCCGCAAGTCGAAAGATTATTAAGAAATAACATTATATAATAACAATATTTTAAAATTTTAAAATCATGCCAAACGGAAAGAAAAAGAAGGGCCACAAGATGGCTACTCACAAGCGTAAAAAGAGATTACGTAAGAATAGACATAAGAGCAAGTAAATCCTTGCTCTCAGTCTTTTCTGGCTGAGGGGGCATGTCAGCTTAAAAAAGTTTGACATGCCCTTTTTTATTCACTTACATTTTAAGAAATTGAAGACTATGACAAGCGAAGTTGTAATTGATGTCCAACAGAAGGATATTTCAATAGCGCTCATGGAGGACAAACAGCTGGTGGAATACCAGAACGAACCCCGTGAGGCTTCATTCTCTGTGGGCAACATCTACATAGCAAAAGTAAAGAAACTGATGCCAGGTCTTAACGCATGCTTTGTGGATGTAGGTTATGAGCGCGACGCCTTTCTTCATTATCTTGATTTAGGAAGTCATTTTAATTCTTACCAGAAGTACCTTAAACAAGTACAGAGCGACAGAAAGAAACTTTTCCCATTCTCTAAAGCCAGCAAGCAGCCCGATCTCGAAAAGGACGGAAGCATCCAGAACATTCTGAAGACTGGACAGGAAGTGCTGGTACAAATCGTAAAAGAACCCATTTCAACCAAGGGACCAAGACTGACAGGCGAAATCTCTTTTGCCGGACGTTACTTGGTACTCATGCCATTCAGTGACAAAGTTTCTGTTTCGTCAAAGATTAAGAGCGGTGAGGAACGTACCCGACTCAAGCAGCTCATCCACAGCATCAAGCCCAAAAACTACGGAGTAATCGTCCGCACGGTGGCTGAAGGCAAGAGGGTGGCTGAACTTGATGCCGAATTGAAAGTTTTGGTGAAGCGATGGGAGGATGCAATCACCAAGGTACAGAAAACTCAAATGAGACCACAGCTCGTCTTTGAGGAAACCGGCAGAGCTGTTGCCCTGCTTCGCGACTTGTTCAATCCTTCTTACGAAAACATCTTTGTCAACGACGAGGATGTAATGAAGGAGGTGAAGCATTACGTTTCACTCATTGCACCAGACAAGGCAAACATCGTGAAGCTCTATACAGGAAAGGTACCTATCTTCGACAACTTCAACATTACAAAGCAGATTAAGTCAGGCTTCGGACGTGTGGTCAACTATAAGCACGGAGCTTATCTTATTATCGAGCACACCGAGGCGCTGCATGTAGTGGATGTCAACAGCGGCAACCGCACCAGAGAAAAAGGTCAGGAGGCTAACGCCCTTGATGTAAACCTGGGGGCTGCCGACGAACTGGCAAGACAGCTGAGGTTGCGAGACATGGGAGGTATCATTGTTGTCGATTTCATCGACATGAATCTGGCAGAAGACCGACAGATGCTCTACGAGCGTATGTGCAAGAACATGCAGAAGGATCGTGCCAAGCACAACATTCTGCCTCTGAGCAAGTTCGGACTGATGCAGATTACACGCCAGCGTGTAAGACCTGCCATGGATGTGAATGTAGAGGAAACCTGCCCTACCTGTTTCGGTACTGGCAAGGTGAAGTCGAGCATTCTGTTTACCGATCAACTGGAAAGAAAAATCGACCAACTGGTCAACAAGATTGGCGTCAAGAAGTTCACGCTGTATGTCAATCCTTATGTTGCCGCATTTATCAACAAGGGTTTCGTTTCCCTTCGCTTGAAGTGGCAATTCAAGTATGGATTCGGAATCAAAGTCGTTCCTTCTCAGAAACTGGCTTTCCTTCAATACGAATTCTACGACAAGGACAACCAATTCCTCGACATGCAGGAAGAACAGGAGACGAAGTAAAGAAAACAAAAATCGCTGCTTTCAACGTTGAAAGCAGCGATTTTTGTGTATAGTGAAAACTCGAATCTCGAAAGCGGAAACCATCACGTTGAGGTACAAGCCCCTATTATTTCTTTTTCTGAGGAATAACCAGCGATGCTCCTATACTTATCACGATAACTGCCAAGATGATGAGAAGCGAAGCCACAGCATCAATCTCAAAGTATTCGTGAACGAGCAGCTTCAAACCGATAAACAACAACAGGAAACAAACACCCGTCTTCAGATATCTGAACCTGTCGGCCACAGCTGCCAAGAGGAAGAACATGGCTCGCAAACCAAGAATGGCAAAGATGTTGGAGAAGAACACTACATAAGGATCGAGCGACACAGAGAACACAGCAGGAATACTGTCGAAAGCGAAAATCAAATCGCTGAACTCTATCACCAACACGGTGATTACCAATGGCTTTAAGTGGAAATACTTAGAGCAGAACTTTACTACAGGATGGTTAGCAGTATCGACATGAGCCTCCTTGTTGCGGTCGAGATACATCTTGATTCCGCTATACATAAGCAACACACCGAAGACCAACAACACCCAGTCAAAACGGCTGATAATGGCAGCTCCTAAGAAGATGAAGACAAAGCGAAGCACAATAGCGCCCATAATACCCCAGTTGAGCACATGCTGATATTGTTTCTTGTCGACACCAAATGCAGTGAAGATCATCATCATCACAAACAGATTGTCTACCGACAACGTCTTTTCTATCAGATAACCAGAGATATAGGCAATGGTCATGTACTTGCGATACTGATGCAGACTACCCTCAAAGTCATCCGGGTTCAACTGAAGATGAGAAGCATAACGCGTAGCTACAGCCTGAAGATCGTTGAAATCGTGAATTCCGTGTACCATGTCGCCATAAAACCACAGGAATACCGAGAAACCCAATGCCAGGATGATCCAAACCCCAGTCCAGATTCCTGCCTCCTTGATAGATACCACATGTGCCTTACGGTCGATAGCAAGCATGTCTACCAACAGTATGGCTACAATGAAGACGATGAATCCGCCTAAAAACAATAATTCTTGCATTTTTACCTTACTATGTGTTTATTACATTATTTATTGAACTCGCGAAAGTTGAGAATTTATAAAACTCGCTAAAGTTGAGTTATTTATATGTATTACCTTGTTATGATTTCTTCTATCAGTCCCTCAAGAGCATCCTCTAAAAGAGTGATGACAAGTTCAAAATCAGATTCATCACCATAATATGGATCAGGAACGGTGGTATAATCGCGATGCTGACGCAGGTAACTTGCCATACAAACCACCTTTTCACGTTCTTCATCCGAAGAGGCCATTCGCGTGATGGCACCATAATTATCATTATCCATTACCACTATGTAGTCGAACTTGGCAAAGTCGGATTTATCAAACTGTCGGGCATGACTGTCGAAACAATAGCCATGAGCGGCACCACAACGGCGCATACGACTGTCGGGCAACTGCCCTACGTGCCAAGGACCGATGGCAGCAGAATCAATATAGAATTGACTGGTCAGTCCTTTCTCCTCCACCTTGGCCTTCATGATGCCTTCGGCAGCAGGCGAACGGCAAATATTACCCAAACAAATAAACAATACGGTATGATTACTCGATTTCATGTTAATTCAGCTAATTTTCTGCAAAGATACAATTAAATTCAGGAATAAAAGAAGTCAAATCAGAGATTTATGTTTATTTTTCATACTTTTATATCCTTCTTTCCACCTTTATTGAATTATTTCACGAACATCTTGATTTTATATCAATTATTTTGAGTACCTTTGCAGCAACAAAAACATATTATTCTTATGCTGACAGATATAGAAATAGCCAAATCGGTAAAACTACGTCCCATCAACGACATAGCTGCCGAAATGGGAATCAACGAGAACCTGGTTGAGAACTACGGCCGATACATAGCCAAGATTTCTACCAACATTATTGACAAAAAAAAGTTTAAGAATCATCATCTTATCCTCGTTACAGCCATCAGTCCTACGAAGGCTGGCAACGGTAAGACTACCGTGTCTGTAGGCTTGGCATTAGGAATGCACAAGATTGGCAAGAAGGCTGTATTGGCACTTCGTGAGCCATCCTTAGGACCTTGCTTCGGCATGAAGGGTGGAGCTGCAGGTGGCGGCTATGCTCAGGTATTGCCAATGGACAAGATCAACCTTCACTTTACTGGCGACTTCCATGCCATCACAGCAGCCAACAACATGATAGCAGCCCTGTTGGACAACTATCGTTTCCAGCACGAGGCCGAAGGTTTCAAACTGAAGAAAATACTTTGGCGCCGTGTCATGGACATCAACGACCGTGGCTTGAGACAGATTATCACGGGCTTAGGCGAAAAGAACGGCATAGAGACTCAGACAGGTTTCGACATCACTCCAGCCTCTGAAATCATGGCGATTATGTGCTTTGCGACAAGTTTGGACGACCTTCGCCGTCGCATAGACAATATTCTGCTCGGCATTACCGAGGACGACAAACCTTTCAGAGTGAAAGACATGGGCGTAGGCGGAAGTATTGTCGCCTTGCTGCTCGATGCCTTGAGTCCCAACCTGGTACAGACCACCGAGGGAACTCCGGCCTTTGTCCACTGTGGACCTTTCGCCAATATTGCTCATGGCTGCAACTCGGTAATGGCTACAGCTGCGGCACTCGAATATGGTGAATATGCGATTACTGAGGCAGGATTCGGTGCCGACTTAGGTGCGGAGAAGTTCTTCAATATCAAGTGCCGTAAAGCAGGTCTACAACCAGCGCTTACCGTAGTGGTTGTAACCTTGCAAGCTCTCAAAATGCATGGCGGTGTGGCTCTCGAAGACATCAAGAAGCCTAACATCCAGGGCATGGAGAATGGATATTGGAATCTCGACAAGCACGTGCGCAACATGCAAAGCTTCGGTCAGACTGTAGTGATTGCATTCAACAAGTTTGCTACGGATACAGATGAAGAGATAGAGGTACTTCGCAAGCATTGCGAGGAAATGGGCTGCGGTTTTGCCGTAAACAGCGCCTTTGCAGAAGGCGGCAAGGGAGCCATGAAACTGGCAGAACTGGTAGTGAAGACCATCGACGAGCGTCCATCAGCCCCATTGCAGTTGACCTACAACGACGATGAGCCTGTCCTGCAAAAGATAGAGGACGTGGCTTTCCGTCTGTATGGCGCAGGCAGCGTGACACTAAGCGAATCGGCCCAGGCCATGATCGAAGAGATCAAGAAGTTGGGTGTAGCCCACTTCCCTATCTGCATTGCTAAAACTCAGTATAGTTTCTCTACCGACGCCAAGGCTTATGGACCTACCGAGGGTTTCGAGCTTCACGTAAGAGACATTACCCTGAACATGGGTGCCGAGATGATAGTAGTCATTGCAGGCCCTATCATGCGCATGCCGGGACTCCCCAAGTCACCACAAGCCGAGCGCATCGACGTGGTGAATGGAGAGATTACAGGCTTGTCATAAACAGCTTTTCATGAATGGCTGTCAGAAGAATCACTCGTCCTGATTCCGCATCGCTTCCGAAGCGGCAAGACTGAACTCACAGCCACAATACAACTGATTATAAAACTCATTGAGGCGCAGCAGCTCGCTGCGCCTTAATTGTAAACCACCTTTTCGCCAGTTCTGACTCCACCATTCCACGTCGGGACAGTCGCTCACTGCCACCATTCCCGCTGTATCTATCTGTCGGATGTTCTTCCAGCGCGAGGAAGCCAACGTAGTAGTAAGCCACTTGAAACCATGCGCCTGGGCATAGCAGGCTGCATGATGCAACCGATACTGGAAACACACCGAACAGCGTGATCCTCTTTCCGGCTCATTCTCCAGTCCGGCTATAGCCTTTTTCCAGTCAGCATGGTCGTACTCGTCTTCCACATAGGGCACATCCTGCTGTTGCAGAAAGCGGATAAGTTCATGTTTTCGAATATCAAACTCCTGTTGAGGATAGATATTGGAATTGGAAAAATATACGGTAGGGCGTATACCGTTGCGCAACATACATTCCACGATGGCTGCCGAACAGGGAGCACAGCAGGCATGCAACAGCACCGAATGCTCGTTGGCAGAAACGCCATCGGGCAAGGATATTTTCAAAAACTTATATTGTTCTTCAGGTTGTATCTTCATTTTATTTATTTTTACGATTAATCCCTAAAAAGCATAAGCCATTTGGCTAAATGAAAGATGGAGTACAGTCTTACGACACCCTCCATCCATTTTTATATGCGAAAACTTCAGCAAAGGTACATTTTTTTGATGAATAATAGCACTCGTTGTAGTTAAAGAATTTAAAGAAAGATAAGAAGTAGAAGAAATAGGGAAAGAATAAGAAACAAAGGAAGTAAGAGCCTGGCTGTTAACACCACTCCTACAAAACGCAAAAAAGCCGCTGAAATTCAGCGGCTTTGTATTGTTTATTACCTATAGGCTTATTACCTATATACTAATGCTTGTTTGCTTTATCCGAAATTATCATACATGATACTTTCCTGGTCTACGCCGAGACTGTCGAGATAATCAGTAACAGTCTTGATCAGCATTGGAGGTCCGCAGAGATAGTACTCGCAATCCTCAGGAGCCTCGTGATCCTTCAAATAGGTATCACGGATGCAGTTGACAGCAAATCCCTCGTAGTACTTCACGCCCTGAGCATCAGCCACAGGATCCTTGCGGTCGAGTGAAAGATGGAAGTGGAAATTAGGGAATTCCTTCTCAAGCTCCCAGAAGTCCTCGAGGAAGAAGGCCTCACCCAACGCACGGGCTCCGTAGAAGAAGTGGAGCTCACGGTCGGTGGTGTGCAGGGTCTTGGTCATGTGCATAATCTGCGCACGCAAAGGAGCCATACCGGCGCCACCACCAATCCAGATCATCTCCTTGCCTGAGGTGAAGTTAGGATGGAAGTCACCGTAAGGACCACTCATCATTACCTTGTCGCCTGGCTTCAGCGAGAAGATGTAAGATGAAGCAATACCTGTTGGTACATTCTGGAATCCTACCTGTGGACGTGGCAGGAATGGTGTTGTGGCGATACGAACAGTCAAGGTGATGATGTCACCCTCGTCAGGATAGTTCGCCATAGAGTAAGCACGAACGGTAGGCTCTGGATTGTGAGCCTTCAGAGAGAAGATGTTGAACTTCTTCCATGTACCGATGTACTCCTCGCCGATGAGATCCTTGTCGAAGTCCTTGTCGTAATCGATGCAGTCGTATGCAGGAATCTTAATCTGAGCATAAGAACCCGGAACGAAGTCCATGTGCTCGCCTGGAGGCAGAGCCACTTTGAACTCCTTGATAAAGCTGGAAACGTTCTTGTTCGAGATAACCTCGCACTCCCACTCTTTCACGCCCATCACACTCTCAGGCACCTTGATCTTCAGGTCGCCCTTCACCTTGCACTGACATCCCAGACGCCAGTGGTCCTTAATCTGCTTGCGGGTGAAGTGAGGCTTCTCAGAATCGAGAATCTCACCACCGCCCTCAAGCACCTGAACCTTGCACTGGCCACAGCTTGCCTTACCGCCACAGGCAGAAGGCAGGAAGATGCCGTTCTCGTTCAGCGTAGTCATCAAACTGCTGCCCTGAGGCACGTTGATGGTCTTGTCGCCGTTGATTTCAATATTCACATTTCCGCTTGGGCTGAGGTATTTCTTTGCCACAAGCAAAATGATTACCAACAGGAGAATCACTATAAGGAAAACTCCTATACTGGCCAATATAAATGATGTATTACCCATATCTAAAGTCCTCCTTTTTTAGATTTTCAAGCCTGAGAAGCAAAGCATAGCCATTGCCATGAGGCCAACTGTGATAAATGTAATGCCGAGTCCCTGCAGAGGCTTTGGCACGTCGCAATACTGCATCTTCTCGCGGATAGCTCCCATCAGAACGATGGCGAGTGTCCAGCCAAGACCGGAACCTACTGCATATACGATGCTGTCCCATACCGATGTGATCGCCTGAGTATTGGCAGGATCCATCAGGATGCGCTGCTGCATGAAGAGCGATGCACCCATGATGGCACAGTTAACGGCTATCAAAGGCAGGAAGATACCCAAGGCTGCATAGAGCGAGGGCGAGAACTTCTCTACCACCATCTCGACCAACTGCACAATACCGGCGATGACGGCGATGAAGAGGATGAAGCTCAAATAAGTGAGATCCACACCCAGAATTCCGTCAGCGCTGAGCACCTTGGTCTGCAAAAGATAATCTACAGGCACGGTGATGAGCAACACGAAGGTTACAGCCAATCCCAAGCCCAAAGAGGTCTTCACATTCTTGGAAACTGCCAGATAAGAGCACATACCCAAGAAGTAGGCAAAGATCATGTTGTCGACGAAAATCGAACGGAAAAACAAACTAATAGCGTGCTCCATCTTACTTTTCCTCCTTATAAATAAAGGCACGATGTACCCAGATTACACATCCAACGAGAATCAGCGCCATGGCAGGCATGGTCATCATACCGTTGTTAACATATCCGAAGTTGTAAGCTCCCTCAGGAATCAGCTGGAAACCGAGCAATGATCCGCGGCCCAGGAGTTCACGAACTGCACCCACAATCACAAGGATGAGGGCGTAACCCAAACCGTTGCCCACACCATCGAGGAATGAAGGCCAAGGCTTGTTCATCATGGCGAATGCCTCCAAACGGCCCATCAGGATACAGTTGGTGATGATCAGACCCACATACACAGAGAGTTGCACGCTCACGTCGTAAGCGAAAGCCTTCAGCACCTGGCTCACGATGGTTACCAGGGCTGCAACCACCACCAGCTGTACGATGATACGTATTCGCTGAGGAATGGTGTTGCGGATAATAGAAATAATCACGTTGGAGAATGCCGTGATAATGGTAACGGCAAGTCCCATCACAATGGCTGGCTTCAACTGTGAAGTGACAGCCAAGGCACTACAGATACCAAGCACCTGAACGAGCACAGGGTTGTCGCCGTTCAATGGCTTGATGAATGCCTCTTTATTTTGTTTACTAAATAATGCCATAATATTGCTTAATTATTTAATGAATTTAGCAAGACCTTCCTTGAGCATAGCATCCACACCGTCGGATGTCAGAGTGGCACCTGTCACGGCATCCACATTGTTTGGGTCGTCTGCTGGAGCGCCTTTCTCTACGCCGAGCGCGATGCCCTGTACGCCATCCTTGTGAATCTTCTTACCCTGGAACTTCTGCTGCCACTTCAGGTTGTCCTTGATTTCTGCACCGAGTCCGGCTGTCTCGCCTTCGTGGTTGAAATATACGCCATAGATGGTGTTGTTGTCGGCATCCACGGCGATGAAGCCTGAAATACCACCCCAGAGACCCATACCCTTTACAGGGTATACGGTCTTCTTCTGACCATCAATCACACACTTATAGCACTTATCTCCATCCTTTGTCACAGAATCTCCCTTTACCACCTCTTTATATTTGGCAGCGGCAGTTGCATTGTCGAGGTCGCGCAGGTTGAGTGAGTTCAGAATCTGCTTCTGAGTATCCAGCGCCACGTTAGCATCCTGTGTTGGCTTCAGCGAAGAAGACACGAACGCGAGCAGGAATGCCACGATTACTACGATGATAACCGAATAGATAATAGTATAGCAATTTGAATTTGTCTTCATATCTACATTCCTCCTTACATTATTTAATAGCACGTTTAGCACGGCGAGAGATGTTGCTCTGTACTACGATGTAGTCGATGAGTGGAGCAAACATATTGCCGAAGAAGATGGCGAGCATCATACCCTCTGGATAACCTGGGTTCATCACACGCACGATGACAGCGATGGCTCCGATGAAGAATCCATAGAAGTATTTTCCCTTCTCGGTACGGGCTGAGGTGACAGGGTCGGTAGCCATGAATACGGCACCGAAGCAGAAACCACCCAGGACGATGTGCTCGTACCAGGCGATAGGAGTCATACCGAGCGCCTGGAAGATGAGCGCCATCACGATACCGCCTGCGAATACAGAGCCCATGGTCTTCCAAGATGCAATACCAGTCCAGAGAAGGATAACGGCACCGATGGCGATGGCGATGACGGATGTCTCACCGATACAGCCAGGGATGAAACCTGTGATGGCATCGCTGAGATTAGCTGTAGGCGTAATGTTCTGAGCCAACTGTCCGAGCGGAGTAGCCGCTGTGAATCCGTCTGCCAAGGTGTTGCCGAGGCCAAAGATGGAATCCTTGGCAATCCAAACCTTATCACCACTCATAGCCAATGGATATGAGAAGAAGAGGAACATACGGGCACCTACAGCCACATTGAAGATATTCATACCCGTACCACCGAAGATCTCCTTGCAGAAGATAACAGCAAAGGCGCAAGCCAGGGCGAGCATCCAGAGCGGTGTAGTGACAGGAATGATCAATGGGATGATGATACCGCTGACGAGATAGCCTTCCTGGATTTCCTCGTGCTTCCACTGTGCCCAGGCAAACTCAATGCCGAGACCCACAATGTAGCTGACGAGCAACTTAGGAAGGACTGCCAAGAATCCGAAACCGAAGACCTCGAGGAAACTGGCTGTTGCCAATGTTCCGGCTGCCTGATAGTTCTGGTAACCCACATTATACATACCGAAGAGCAAAGCAGGAATCAGGGCGATTACCACAAAGCTCATGATGCGCTTCGAGTCAATGGCGTCGTGAATGTGGGCTCCGCTCTTCGCTGTCGTGTTAGGCACGTACAGGAAACTCTCGAAGCCATCAAAGACACTCTCGAAGGCATGAAGCTTACCTCCCTTCTGGAAGTTGGGCTTTATCTTGTTGAGATAATTTCTTAATGCACTCATTTTTTTATTCATTATTACAATTAAGCATTCTCCTTACGCAAGGTGTTCAAGCCATCGCGTACTATCTTCTGGAGCTCGAGCTTAGAACTGTCTACAAACTCAGCTACGGCAAAGTCCTCAGGACTCACCTCATAGATTCCGAGCTGCTCCTGCTTGTCGATGTCGCCGGTAATGATGGCCTTGATGAGGTACTCTCCAAAGATGTCCATTGGCAACACCTTGTCGTACTCGCCACTCATGATCATGTGGCGCTCGCCACCCTTCACGCGCGCATCCAGGTCGTACTCCTTCTTCTTGCCAAAGAGCCAGGAGAAATAAGAACGTGATGTAGAGAACTGACTGGTACGTGGAAGAATCCAACCCAGCATCTCGTCTTTGTCGTCGCCCTCAGGGATGGCAGTTATCTCAGATGTATGTCCGCCTACGAAGCCCGCCATATCAGTCTGCACGCCTGTAAGAGGATTGCCATTGATAAGTCGTACATGTTCTGTAGCTTTCAACTGGTCGGCTACAAAAGCGCTCAAAGGTGTTCCTACCAAGACCTCAGCATAACCGGGAGTCTTTATCTCGCTTCCTGCCACAGCCACCTTCTTGCGAAGATCCACCTTGCCAGTAAGGAAAAGACGACCGAAGAAGATGATAGCCGATGGGTCTACTGTCCATACCACCTCGCCCTTGTTGACCGGGTCGATATGGTTGACCTGTACTCCTACATTACCAGCAGGACAAGGACCGTCGAACACATTGACCTCCACATTCTTTGCCTCCTCAAGCGCACGGCTATGCTGATCGATGCCAACACCCAAGTAGACTTTAGCCACCTTGCTCAAGGCTGTCAAACCAGCCTGGAAAGCATCCTCATTCCCTTCGAGTTCCTTCTCGAAGTCAGAAGCCAAAGGCATGTCGCGAAGTGCAGAAACAAAAATTGCCTTAGGCTTGGTGTCGGGAGTAGTGGACACAGCATAAGGCAACTGGTTGATGTATCCGAAGAGACCTGCCTCAAGCAAGGCATTCTTTACAGCTTCTCCGTCCAAAACATCCACATTCTTCTTACCGAAATCGGTAGCCTGCTGCTCTGCGTCGGCTTTCACCTTCACACAGAGCACCTTTCTGCGCTCACCTCTCTCTATGGCGGTCACAGTACCGCTCACGGGCGAGGCAAACTTCACCTCAGGACATGCTTTGTTGACAAACAGCGCATCGCCCGAATTGACATGAACACCTTCCTTCACAACCACCTTAGGAGTAACGCCCACGAAAGCATCAGGCACGAGAGCATACTCCTCTGCCTGCTTCACCTGCAGCGTCACATCCATGGAGGCTTTGCCTTTCAGGTTGATGTCCAGTCCTTTACGTAACTTGATTACATCTGCCATAACTACATAAACTTTTTATATTTTTATTATTATACTTTATATTCTCACTTTTTTGCATGGTTCGGCAAGCGCGATGATGCCGTCTTTCTATTTCTTATCTGCTGATGGTATTTTTATTACTGATTTTCCTTTAAAAGGGCTGAATAGTGGTGCAAAAATAGCAAAAAAATGTGAGTGGGAAAAGAAATTCTGTAGTTTTATTCGATTTTGACGCAAAAATAATGTAATTTTGTACCAATTTTCAAAAATTATTCACATTTGAAGAAGTTCAAACATATATGTAACGGCATCATCTGGACACTTATCGTCCTCTATTTGCTGCTCATCGTACTGATGCACTTGCCATCAGTACAGACCTTCTTGGGCAAAGAGGTGGCAGAGGCTCTTGCCGACAAATTCGGCACCAAGGTGGAAGTAGGAAAAGTCAACCTGGGCTTCTTCAACCGAATCATCATCGACGACGTGATGATGTACGACCAGCAGGGCGACAGCCTCATTTATGCCAGCCGTCTGTCGGCCAAAATAGACTACATGGCTGCTACACAGGGCAAAATTTCCGTCTCGTCTGCGCAAATCTTCGGTCTGCGTGCCAACCTCTACCGCCAGACAGCCAAAAGCCCAGCCAACTTTCAGTTTGTACTCGACTCGTTGGCTTCCAAGGACACCACCCAGCACAAGCCTCTTGACCTGCACATCGGAAGTCTCATCATCCGCCGAGGCGCCATCGCCTACAACCAGCGCGACGTGGCTCCCCGCAGCGGCATCTTCTCGCCCCAGCACATCAGGGTAAGCGAACTCTCGTCACACATCCTGTTAAATCATGTAACCGACAACAGCATCGACCTGTTGCTCAAGAAGTTATCATTTAAGGACGAATCAGGCTTCAAACTACAGTCACTTCACTTCAAGCTGCAAGCCGACAGGCAGAAAGCCACACTCAAGGAGTTCCGTCTGCTCATGCCACGCTCCGAGTTGGTGCTCGACGACCTGAAGGCCACTTATCGCTTTGAGGGCAAGAGATTCATTCCTGAGAGCCTGCACTTTGAGGGAGGCATCCAACAGTCGAAGATCACCTTTGCCGACGTGGCAAGTCTGGTGCCGGCTTTGCGCCATTTCGACGATGCGGTGTTTGTCAGTTCCCGTTTCTCGGGTACAGCCAAGTCAATATCCGTCCCCTCGCTCAACCTCCGTACAGGCAGCGGCAGCATCAATCTTCAGGCACGGGGCAGCTACAGCCATGCAAGCAGCCATCCAGCCTGGAATGCCGACATCGCCAACCTGAACCTCAGCCCTGCCGGCGTGGAATTCCTGGCCGAGAACTTAGGCAGCAAGGTGAAAATACCAAAGGAAATCCAGCGTTTGGGCACCATCCACCTTACCGGCAAGGCCAAGGGCTACGAAAAGGTCCTCTCTGCCAAGGGCAACATAGAGACCGATGCTGGCAACATAAGCCTGCAGGCCGTCAAAAACGATGACCGCATCAAGGCTTCTGTTGACACCCGTGGCGTGAACTTGGGTCGCATTCTCGACAACCGCAAGTTGGGAACCGTAGTAGCCAAAATCGACGCTCATGGCACCATGAAGCACATCTTTGCCAAGGGCAACATAGCTCGATTTGACTATGGCAACTACGACTTCCACAACATCGAAATAGATGGCGACTACGACATGAAGGCCCTCCGCGGAACAGCCTCCATCGCCGACCCTAACGTCAACCTGTCCGTCAAGGGCGACTACCATTTAGGTTCGCGCCTGTATGCGCTCGATGCAGCCATCAACCATCTCCGTCCCACAGTCTTGGGCATGAAGATGCACGACCCTTCCTACAGTCTTGACAACATCAGCATCAGCGCCAACAACAAGGGCAAGGAAGGTCATCTCGACGTAGAAGCGCCCTTCGTAAGTCTCTATGCACGTGGCCAATACGACCTGACCACAATCTATGGAAGCATCATGCGATTAGTGGCCGACAAGCTGCCTACCATTCCCGGAATCAGCAAGCATGCAGCCAAGGGCTACAACGACTTTACCCTGCAGGCCAACATCACATCTGCCGAAGTGCTGCAGCGCATGTTCGGACTGCCCCTGTCGCTCAGCCTGCCCGTACACATCAACGGCAACATCTCTGATGCCGAGAAGAACGTCAATCTTTACATCAATGCGCCCAACTTCAGTTGGGATGGATCAGCATTCCATGATGCCAACATCGAACTCAACACCATAGGCGACTCACTCAGGATGGAAGCACGCATCAGCCAGGGACTTCCCTACGAGAAAGCTCCAGTCTACAGGCTACGCGCAGCGGCAGCCGACAACAACTTGTCCACCCTGCTCTATTATGCCAACCAGTCGAGCAAACTGCCCATCACGGGAAAGATTGACGCCAGGACACAGTTCTTCACTTCCGACAACGGAGCTACGGGTGTCCACGTCACGGTGAACCCTTCAGAAATCATGCTCGGAGAGAAAAAATGGCTTCTCAACCCTGCCGACATCATATACAGAAAGAATGAACTGACCGTCGACATGCTTAACTTCTCGCATGACGACCAGCACATCATCATCAACGGAAAAGCCACACCCCAGGCCACCGACTCCATCGTAGCCGACCTGAAGGATGTCGACGTAGCCTATATCCTCAACCTGGTCAACTTCCACTCGGTCGACTTTGCCGGAAAAGCTTCGGGCAAGGCCGTGGTGAAGTCTATCTTCCAGACTCCGGAGGCCTACGCCAACCTCGACGTCAAGGACTTTGTCTTCGAGAACGGCCCCTTGGGAACCCTTCATGCCAAGGCAGCCTACGACAACCAGGAAGGACAAATCAACATCGACGCAACGGCAGAGGACGGACCCGAGCACCTCACCGTGATCAACGGATACGTATCGCCCAAGCGCAACTACATAGACCTGGGCATCGAGGCTCACAACACAAGCCTGAAGTTCATGGAGAACTTCTGCGGCAGCTTCCTGAACAATGTGGAGGCATGGTGCAAGGGCAAGCTCAACGTCGTGGGCGACCTGAAGAACATCAACCTCGTGGGCGACGTCGTGGCGCACGGCAGGATGCACATGAAACAGCTCGGCACCGACTACACCTTCAACCATCTGCGCGCTCACGCCATTCCCGACGATATCCAGTTTGAAGGCGACTCCATCTACGACAGCCACTACAACGGCAAGCACAGCCACTTTGCGCTCATCAGAGGAGGAATACACCACAAGCACCTCACCCGCCTGAGCTACGACCTCGACATCGACGCCAACAACTTCTTAGGCTTCGACACACATGAGTTTGGCGACGGCACATTCTATGGAACCGTCTTCGCCACCGGCACCGTGGGCATTCACGGCAAGAGCGGCGAGACGATCATCGACATCGATGCGACTCCAGAGCCCCACTCCATCTTCGTCTACAATGTGGCAAGCCCCGATGCCATCAGCGCAGGAAGTTTCATCCACTGGAACGACGCCACACCTTATATTTATAGACCCTATTCGCCCGACAGCGACAAGAACAAGAAGAAAGACAGCAGCTCAGACTTCTCGTCGGACATGCGCATCAACTTCCTCGTCAACACCAACCCAAACCTCACACTCAAGCTGATGATGGACGACCAGACAGGCGACTACATCACCCTCAACGGCAACGGAGTGATCAGAGCCAACTACTACAACAAGGGCGGACTCGACATGTTTGGCAACTACGTGGTGGATCACGGACAGTATAAACTCACCATCCAGAACATCATCAAGAAAGACTTCGACTTCCAGCCCGGAGGCACTATCGCCTTCGGAGGCGACCCCTATAACGCTCCGCTCAATCTGCAGGCCAAATACACCGTAAACGGAGTGCCGCTGAGCGATCTTAACATCGGACGCTCCTTCTCCAGCAACAACATCCGTGTAGACTGCCTCATGGACATCACCGGCACACCAGGCGCTCCGAAGGTAGACTTCTCCATGGACCTGCCAACGGTAAACAGTGACGCCAAACAGATGATTTACTCCGTCATCAACTCGCAGGAAGAGATGAACCAGCAGGTGCTCTATCTCCTCGGTATAGGACGATTCTACACGCAGACCAAGAACAACCAGACAAGCGAGGACGCATCTCAACAGAGTCAGACCTCACTGGCAATGCAGAGTTTGCTGAGCGGAACCATCTCTCAGCAGATCAACAACGTGCTGTCGAGCTTCGTCAACAGCAGCAACTGGAACTTCGGAGCCAACATCTCGACAGGCAACGAGGGATTCAACAATGCAGAGTACGAAGGCATTCTGAGCGGACGACTGCTCAACAACCGTCTGCTCTTCAACGGACAGTTTGGCTATCGCGACAACGCCAACGCCACACAGAGCTTCATCGGCGACTTCGACCTGCGTTACCTCATCTTCCCTAACGGCAACCTCTCGATTCACGTCTACAATCAGACCAACGACCGCTACTTCACACGCAACAGTCTGAACACCCAGGGTGTGGGTCTCATCATGAAGAAAGACTTCTTCAATCTTCGCGACCTGCTGGGCATTAAGAAAAAGAGCAAGGACAAAGAAAAAGAGGATAAAAACAAGAAAAAGGGCAAAAAATAAAAATATATGTATATAATTGATTCAAGTTTCGCAAGCTCAGAAGTTAAAGGAGTTAAGGAGTTATCGCTCCCTACGGTCGCTGAGGAGTTAAGACAACAGTCTTTTTGGCGTATTTTTTTAAGCAGCAAGACATACGTCTTAACTCCTTAACTCCCTTAACTCCTTTAACTTCCTGATATGCGAAAGTTCAGTAATTGATTAAACCACAACCTATAGTTTTGTCTATCAGAATGCAATAGGCTTCAACTGCTTACGAAGCCGCTTTCATTGCTCTACGAAATAGGCTTCATTGACTATCGAAGCCGCTTTCATTTCGAGGCTTTTTCTATTCAGCAAACATCGTCGGAAAGAAATTCGACCTGTACGGTCGAAAACTTTTGTTTATACCAAAGAGTTAAGTTTTACCCTGAACATCATAGATAAGAATTAGCCAATAGATTTATACAATAAGGAGCTGGAGGGTTTCCCCTTCAGCTCCCACTGTTTCTAATAAGACTGGAAAAATGATTTAGTAAGCTTTGATGCGATACATGAAACCAAGTTCGATGCGATCGGTATTGTAGTCCTTCAAACCGCACTTTGTGCTGTAATCGTACTTACGGCCTACGTATGCCAAGAAGAGGCGGAAATCCTGCTGCTTAGCTGGATAATATTCGATGCTGCCCATGTAGCCGAAGCTCTTGCGGTAGTTCTTGAACTGCTCCATCTTTGTTACACTTGCTGTCTCGTACATGCCCTTGAGCATTAAGTTCCAGCTTGGAGCAAACTGCCAGTTGGCCTTTGTGATAAAGCTGTTGTAGTGTACCTTGCCCAGATAAACATTACCGGGAGCATCACCCTCACCGTCAACAAATGCGTCTCTCAACTCATTGGTAGCAATCTTCAGACGGTCGAGGTCGTCGAATGCGCCCATATAGTCGAAGTACCATTGGAACTTAGGTAGATTGAGCTGCTGACCGAGAGTGAGCATACGGCTGTACTTGCCCTTGGCCTGTGTCTGAAGACCCCATGCCCAACGGGTGTTCAACTTGCCATCAAAGAAGCTACCATTCCAATTGATGATATAGGTAAGAGGATTCTTTGACTTCTGGAGAGCCTTAGCCTCGTCGTTGTTGACAACAACTGCCTCGTCACCATACTCATCTGCAAACTTACCATTGTAAGAATTGCTGATCTCGACTGCGATTTCCTGAGTAGGTATTGGCTTGTAGCTCACGGTAACACCGGCCATGAAGTTATCCATGTAGTCTACCATGTCTGAATACTGATAGATGTACATTGGGTTCTCATCAAACTCGAAGCCTCCCCAGATCTGGCACATCTTACCTCCCGAGATAGAGAGCTTGTCATTGAAGTTGTAACCTACCATCATAATGTCGGTAGCCTTAGCAAAGTTGTCCTCACCCTTGGCGTCGGTAGCCTTGTTGAGGCGATGACGCAAACGATAGTACAACTTGTCGGTCAAGTTACCCTTGATCTCGATACGCAACTGCTTGTTGGCAAACTTGGTGCCCCATTCATCAGAAAGGCTGTTGTGCTCTGCCTGGAATGAAGCTGCATAGTTGAAATAGAGATTGAACATATCGTTCTTCTTCTCCAACTTGGTTATGCGCTCGTGAATTGACTGAATATCACCGTCGCAACCACCCATGCCGATATTGTTTCCTTGTGCATTAGCTCCCATTGTCATGGCAAGCGCTGCAAACATCATTATAATTTTCTTCATAATCTTTAGGTTTTGTATTAAGGTTTATAATAATAAGGTAAATGGTTCCCTCTTGGTAGTTCCTCCCTGCTCTTAGACAGAGGCTCAGGAGGAACTGGAAATCAGAGAGTGTGAAAAATTAATACTTCTGGAAGTACTCCTGGATCTTCTGCCAGTCGTGGGTCTTGGTAAGAGCAAGCATCAAGAGTACACGAGCCTTCTGTGGGTTGAGAGCCAAAGAAGCTACAAACTGATACTTGGTGTCGTCTACCTCGCCGTTGAGACATGTAGGACCAGTAGGAACGCGGCTTGAACGAACTACGAGAATACCCTTCTGGCGTGCCTTGAGAGCCTCGTCGAATACGTCCTTATAGAAGTTACCGTCACCTACACCTGCTAATACGATACCAGCATACTTGGCATCAACGAAAGCCTTGAAAGGAAGTGGAGAGCAGTTGGAGTAACCGTAAACGATACCTACCTTTGGCAACTCGGTAAGCCCCTCTACGCTGAACTCGCTCTTTGTGGTGTGCAGATTCTCTACCTGGCGATTGTAGATAGCCTCGCCACCATAGATATAACCAATCTTACCATAGTTACCACCCTGGAATGTAGCGCAGTCTGTAGTGTGAGTCTTGATGACATCCTTTGCATCGAGCAAGAGGTTGTTCATACAGCACATTACGCCACGTCCCTTTGAGTTAGGACTTGCAGCTGCAGCAACGGCTCCATAGAGATTGGCAGGACCATCGGCGCTGATACCTGTACTTGGACGCATAGAACCTACGAGTACTACAGGCTTATCGCTGTGAACAGTCAGGTTGAGGAAGTAAGCTGTCTCTTCCATGGTGTCGGTTCCGTGAGTAACCACAACGCCGTCATATCCTTCCTTGTTCAACAACTCGTTGATACGCTTAGCCAACTTGAGCCATACCTGGTCATTCATATCCTGTGAACCGATATTAACAAGCTGCTCGCCTGTTACGTCGGCCAAATCAAGCATCTGAGGCACAGCTGCTATCAAGCTCTGAACACCTACCTGACCTGCTGTATATGCTGAACCTGTAGCTGAAGTTCCTGCACCAGCAATGGTTCCACCTGTTGCGATAATACGTACCTTAGGTTTTGCAAACGCACATGCCACTACCAACAAAAGGAGTGTCATTAATGAGAAAAATCTTTTATTCATAATAATCGGTTTTAATTTAGGTTAATATAATTGTTAATAAACTCTCTGATTTACATATATTTATCACTTCCGCATTAAAGCAGTTGGATAATGAGGTATCCTACGCCGATGCTGACAAAGGTTGTGATGAAGCCAGCCAGCTGGAAGGAGTGATTCACAACAAATCTGCCGATACGTGTGGTTCCTGTACGGTCGAAGTTGATGGCTGCCACCTCTGTAGGATAGTTAGGCAAGAAGAAGTAGCCATTGACAGCAGGGAACATTGCCACGAGTGCCAGAGGCGAGATGCCCAGTCCTATACCCAGGGGGTAAAGGGTTCTTACTGTTGCCGCCTGCGAGAAGAGCATGATCGACATGAAGAACAGAGCGATGGCGAAGAGGAAAGGATACTGGGTCACCACAGTAGCGATGTGCTCCTTGAAGAAATCCAAATGTCCATTGAAGAAGGTGTCGCCCATCCAGGCAATACCGAAAATGGCTACCATGGCATTCATTCCTGCTCCGAAGACGTTGCCCTTCACTGCATCCTGTACCTTTGCCTTGCCTGCCAGAAGTATCAGGGATGCTGTTGCCATCATGACGATTTCAATGGTCTCGGGCATAGACACGCGGTGTATCTCGTCGCCTACCATGAACGAAGGACGAAGGGATGGGAAACTGCCAAATACGACTACCGCCAGCACACCGAGCAAGAAGGCTACCACGGCATACTTGGAGCGTGGGTTAGGATTCTTGATCATCTCGTCGATAAGACGGCTGTCCTCCTCGGGCTTGATGATTCCCTCGCGTACCTTTTCTTTATATATAGGGTCGTCTACCAATTCTTTTCCTACGTGGTTCTGCACCAAGGCTGCCACCAGGATGGCGATGAAGGAAGCAGGAATACAAACCAGGAGTATGGTACCCAGCTCTACTCCCTTGCAACCCAGCAAGTCGGTACTGATGATGGCTGCCGTTGCTGCCGATACCGGACTTCCGGTAATACCTAAGGAGGCGGCTATGGTTGCCACGCTGAGGGGTCGCTCAGGGCGGATCTTAGAGTTGGTGGCTATCTCGGAGATGATAGGAAGCAGCGAATAGCTGGTGTGTGCGGTTCCTGCTACGAGACAGAAGAGCCATGTGGTAAGCGGACCGTAGTATGTTATCTTCTCAGGATGCTTGCGCAGGAAACGTGCTGCTACACCTACCAAATAATCCAATCCGCCTGCTGCCTGCAAAGTGGAGGCTGCCGTGATGACTGATACAATAATGAGCATCACGTCAATAGGCAGATTTCCTGGCTTCAGTCCGAAGACAAAGACGAGGATGAAAACGCCCACCATACCATAGATTCCCAGACCTATGCCACCAACACGGGCACCAATGAAGATCAGGGCCAATACAAGGGCCAATTGGATGAGTATAATAGCTGTAGCCATAGTTCTAAATACAGTTAGTTTTAAAAGTTATTAGTTGTTTAGTGATTCGAACGCTGCAAATTTAGTTAATTTTTGTAGAAAGCTATTTTAAAAAATCACTCATTTTTTTGGAAAAAACGATACAAGCCCATATTTTTGTAAAATTCAGTACAAACAAATGTGGGAGGAGTTAAGGAGTTAAGGAGTTAAGGAGTTAAGGAGTTAAGACAAATGCTTTAGTGGACTTAAAATAAACATCAAACACTAAACATGCCCCCTAAGGTAGTACTTATTCATTAGTCACTTAAAAAACATAAAAAAAATATCCTAAGTTACTTGTCAATGTAACTTAGGATATTCAAGTTTCGCAAGTAAGCCCCACACGCCCTGAAAGGGCAGAAGCTCTTAGCCCAGGGCATCGCCCTGGGTTGTTTGGGGCGGTAACCTGTCGCCCTGTAAGGGCAAAAGCTTTAAAACTCCAGGCAATATATAAAGCTGTTGCCCTTACAGGGCGCATTGCTGATTGCCATTATACCCAGGGCGATGCCCTGGGCTAGGAGCTTTTGGACCTTCAGCCCGTACTTGAACCACATGCGAAACTTCAGTTAGGATATTTTTTATATCAGGAGTCAACTCCTTTTTACCAGATATGGGCACGCTTGTTCTTTGGAACAAAGAGCTTTTCGCCCTTCTTGATACCGAAAGCCTTGTACCATGCGTCAACCATTGGGAGTGCACCATTCACACGAGCCTCATTGGGAGAGTGAACATCCACTGTCATGAGATACTGCAGATACTCAGGACGGGCATTGCCTGCCCATACACGAGCCCATGACAGGAAGAAGCGCTGCTCAGGAGTGAAACCGTCCTTCACGCCAAGTTTTTCTGTCTTCATCACGTTCTGCAGAGCACGGAAGGCGATATTCAGACCACCATTGTCACCGATGTTCTCACCCAATGTCAGCTGACCGTTTACCTTCTTGCCTGCCAACTCTATCGTGTTGAAATGGTTGACGAGCACCTTGGTACGGGCCTCGAAGTTCTTCTTATCAGCAACCGTCCACCAGTTGTGCTGGTTGCCGGTCTTGTCAAACTGACTGCCCTGATCGTCGAAACCATGACTCATCTCATGTCCTATCACACCACCGATAGCACCATAGTTCATGGCATCGTCAGCTGATGGGTCGAAGAAAGGAGGCTGCAGAATAGCTGCAGGGAAGCAGATCTCGTTGGTGGTAGGGTTGTAATAGGCATTGATGGTCTGAGGTGTCATTCCCCACTCCATCTTGTCTACTGGCTTGTTCACCTTACGGGCGATATCATCCTTGGTGAAGAACTCAGAGATGTTTGCCATATTCTCATAGAGCGACAGACTGTCGTCCACCTGCAGTCCGCTGTAGTCCTTCCATTTGTCTGGATAACCTATCTTGATGATAAAGTTCTCCAACTTATCCTTTGCCTGTGCCTTGGTGGCGGCGCTCATCCAGGTAGCCTCGTCAATGCGCTGCGCAAGGGCTGTCTGCAGGTTGTGAACCAACTGGAGCATACGGTTCTTGCTGCTCTCAGGGAAATACTTCTCTACATAGAGCTTACCGATGGCCTCGCCCAAGACACCGCTCACGCTGCTCACAGCACGCTTCCAGCGAGGACGGTCCTGCTGCACACCACTCATCACCTTGCTCAGTTCGAAGGATACGGCACGGAAGTCATCACTCAGCACACCGGTGGCTCCTGAGATGACCTTGAGCTCAGCATAGGTCTTCAGGTCGTCGAGAGAGGTCTCGGCAAGAATCTTCTCCACCTCGTGGATAGGCTCTGGCTGACCCACACAGATGTCCTTGAAGGCTGGGAAGCCTGATGCCAGGAACACATTGCCCCAGTCGATACCAGGATAGTCGATAACCAACTGGTTGTAGCTCATCTTGTGATAATTCTTGTCGATGTCACGAAGCTGCACCTGGCTGTAGCTTGCCTTGGCAATACGAGTCTCAATGGCCATCACAGCCTCCATCTTCTTCTCGGCAGTAGCCTCGTCGTTGCCTACCATCTGGAAGAGCTTCTTTATGTATGTCTTGTAAGCCTCACGGATCTTCTTGGTCTGGTCATCGTCATTGAGATAATAGTCGCGCACTCCCAGTCCAAGACCACCCTGTCCCACTTCCACCAGATTGTTGGCAGCATCACGAAGGTCGGCACCCACACCGATGCCATACATCATGGTACCCTCGCCACGGAAGTCAAGCTGAGCAGTAACCAACTGATACTCTCTGCGGTCCTTGATGGCAGCGATGCGGTCGAGAGTAGGCTTGATAGGTGCCCATCCCTCCTTGTTCAGTCGAACGCTGTCCATGCGGAGGTTGTAGAGTGAACCTATCTTTTGTCCGAGCGAACCCTTCTGCTGTGGCTTGGAAGCATATTCGAGGATGATGTCCTGAATGCGCTTCTGGTTCTGTTCGAAGAGATCGGTAAAGGCACCATTGTCAGGGTGCTCTCCGTCGAGTGGATGATTCTTCATCCAGTTGCCGGCGGCATAACGATAGAAATCTGTTCCTGGCTTGATACTCAGGTCCATGTTGGCCTTGTCAATGCCAGAGCCCAACTTGTCTTGCTGGGCGAAAGCAGCTGTGGTTCCTAACAACAAAACTGCTAATACCATTTTTGTTTTCATCTATATAATAATTAATGTTTAAATCAAGTTTCGCATGTTCAGAAGTTAAAGAAGTTAAAGAAGTTAAAGAAGTTATAGCCAACAGCCTTTTTAGTTGTATACTGAGCCATAAAGCATTTGTCTTAACTCCTTAACATCTTAACTCCTTAACTCCTTAACTCCTTAACTCCTTAACTCCTTAACTTCTTGCCCGATACCACTCAGTGCCAATCCGGCAAAGGTCAGGGCACCATTCAGCATCAGTAGCTCATAGCCGAACTTATAGCCCGTAAACTGCATGGTCAGGGTATCGACGGCAAAGCATATCAGCGGACTGGCGATACATATCCAGGGCACCCACCTGTCGTTCACCTTTCTGTGGGTCATCAGTCCAAAGGCAAAGAGTCCCAACAGCGGACCGTAGGTATAGGAGCACAGGATATAGATGGCATCGATGACACTCGTCGAGTTAAGGGCTCCGAAGCCTATGATGAAGAGCATGAAGACCATTGCCACGGCGAGATGCACCTTCTTGCGGAGATCTTCATCCTCATCGCGACCGAAGATATCCACGCATACACTGGTGGTAAGGGCGGTAAGAGCAGAGTCTGCACTCGAGAAACTGGCTGCCACCACTCCTATCGTGAAGAACACGGTCACTATAGACCCCAAGGCTCCCGAGGCAGCAAACATAGGCAACAGGTCGTCGGGCTTTTCGGGAAGGGCCATGCCCTGCGACTTGGCCAGCATCATCAGCAGCACACCGAGGGAGAGGAAGAGCAGATTGGCTGGCACGAAGGCGAAACCATAGCTGCACATGTCTTTCTGGGCTTCACGCAATGTCTTGCAGGTCAGGTTCTTCTGCATCATGTCCTGGTCGAGACCAGTCATCACGATGACCACGAAGATACCGCTGAGAAACTGTTTCCAGAAGTTCTGTCGCGACACCCAGTCGTCGAAGACAAAGATGCGCGAGTGTTCATCCTGGCTGATAGCTGCGAAGGCCTCCGTGGGTGTCATTCCGAGTTGTCCTGTCACCTTATATATAATAAGGAGAAGCGCGGCAAACATGCAGAGTGTCTGAAAGGTGTCGGTCCATACCAATGTCTTGATGCCTCCCTTGCGTGTATAGAGCCAGATGAGCACCACCATCGATGGCACGGTGAGCCAGAAGGGAACAGCGATGTTGTCGAGCACGAAGTGCTGCAGGATGAAGCACACCACGAAGAAGCGCACGGCTGCTCCTGTCATCTTCGACAACAGGAAGAAGGAAGCTCCCGTCTTGTAGGAACGGTTGCCCAACCTGTGGAGCAGATAGGTATAGATGGTGGTGAGGTTGTACCGATAATATACCGGCAACAGGACAAAAGCCACCAGGAAGTAACCCACGATGAAGCCTAAGCACATCTGCAGGTAAGTCATGCCACTCAGCATCGCCATGCCAGGCACACTGACGAAGGTGATGCCCGAGATGGAAGCTCCCACCATTCCGAAAGCCACCATGTACCAGGGCGAACGTCGATCGCCACGATAGAACGTATTGTTGTTGGCTTGCCTCGATGTGAGGCGGCTGAAGAGCAGCAACACAGCGAAGTAAGCCAATATTGTCAGGATGATAACCATGAAAGTTGTCTGAGTTTATGCTGTCTATAGATTCTCGGCATCCTGCAGCCAGATAGTGGAGTTGGCATCCGAAGGCATACGCCAGTCGCCACGGGGACTCAGACTCACACTTCCCACCTTTGGACCATCGGGCAGACAGCTGCGCTTGAACTGCTGGTTGAAGAAGCGGCGCACAAAGGTCTTCAGCCATTTCTTGATGGTTTCCTCATCATAGCTGTCAGGATCGTTGTCGCTGATTTTCACACGCTGTACATCTGTATCTATGAATGCCTTCTTTGCCAAGAGATAGATCTTGGCAGGGCGATAGCCGAAACGCAGGAAGTAATACAGGAAGAAGTCGTGCAACTCGTATGGTCCCACAAGATCCTCGGTCTTCTGCTTGATGTTGCCATTCTCGTCGGCAGGTATCAGCTCCGGACTGATAGGTGTGTCGATGATATCGAGCAGGGTGTTGCGGCTCTGCTCGTCTACCCCACTCTCTGCCACATAGTTCACCAAGTGGCGAATCAAGGTCTTGGGTATGCTGGCATTCACACCGTACATGCTCATGTGGTCGCCATTGTAGGTGGCCCATCCCAGAGCGAGTTCCGACAGGTCGCCTGTACCTATCACCATTCCTCCCAACTGGTTGGCAAGGTCCATCAGTATCTGTGTACGCTCGCGGGCCTGTGAGTTCTCATAGGTCACATCGTGCACGGAGGAGTCATGGCCTATGTCCTCAAAATGCTGGGTCACTGCCTTGGCGATGCTGATCTCGCGAATGGTGATGCCTAAGCTCTGCATCAGCATCAGAGCGTTGTTGTAGGTGCGGTCGGTAGTTCCGAAACCAGGCATGGTGACTCCTACGATTCCCTTGCGGTTCATTCCCAACTTGTCGAAAGTCTTCACGCAAACCAAGAGGGCCAAAGTTGAGTCAAGACCTCCGCTGATACCCACTACCACTGTCTTGGCGCCAGTATGCACGATGCGCTTGGCAAGTCCCATCACCTGGATATTGAATATCTCCTCGCACGATGCCTTCATGTCGGCAGAGGTAGGAATGAAGGGATGAGGGTTGACAGGTCGCTCCAACACAAACTCACGGTCGTTCTCTGCTGGAGATGCCTCGATGTTGCGAATACCAAACTGATGGTCGAGTATCGAATACTTAATGTTGCGCTGTGCATTGACATAGGTAGAATTGGTACGGCGCTCAGAGCGGAGTCGCTCCACGTCTATCTGTGCTGTAACCATCTGTGAAACAGTGGCAAAACGCTCGCCTTCTTCAAGCATTTGTCCATTCTCGTAGATAAGGGCATTACCGCCATACACCACATCCTGTGTACTCTCGCCGAAGCCGCACGAACTGTAAACATAACCTGTCATGGTGCGGGCACTCTGCTGCGACAGCAGACTCTTCAGATAGTTGTGCTTGCCTATCAGCTCGTCCGAGGCTGAGAGGTTGAATATCAGGTCGGCACCTGCCAGCGCCAACTTGTTGCTGGGAGGTGCTGGCGCCCATACGTCCTCGCATATCTCCACACCGAAGCGCACACCGTCGTAAGTACGGAACAACTGCAGGTCGGGAGTCACCTTCACCGTGTGTCCGGCATAACGAATCTCTGTCTCCAAGAGGTCTTGCGCTGAGGCAAACCATCGTTTCTCATAAAACTCGCTGTAGTTGGGCAGATAGGTCTTGGGCACAATGCCCAATATCTGCCCCTGCTGTATCACTACAGCGCAGTTGAGCAACAGGTCGCCTGCCACCACGGGTGCTCCTACAATGGTGATGATGTCGAGCTTGCGTGTAAAGTCGAGCAGCATCATCACGCCCTGCTCTGCCACCTCCAAGAGGAGGTTCTGGCTGAAGAGGTCCTGACAACTGTAACCTGTGACCGAGAGCTCTGGGAAGACGATGACTTCCACACCCTTGCCCTCTGCCTGTACGGTGAGGTTTTCTATCTGCTCTACATTATATTTTACGTCGCCCACCTTCACCATCGGAACGGCACTGGCAACCTTGATAAATCCGTATTTCATCATTCGTAATATATTACTTAATTGAAGTTTCGCATGTACGGAAGTTATAGTAGTTAAAGAAGTTATCACTCCCTTCGGTCGTTAGAAGTTATAGCCAATAGCCTTTTGGGTTGTAAATTTAGTTGTAAAACATATGGCTTTAACTTCTCTAACTTCTTTAAATTCTTTAACTTCCCCATTTGCGAAAGTTGAGTTACTTAATCGTGACCTGCGTAGCACCGTATCCATACTCCTGGAAGGAAGCATCCTGATAGGTGCACGACTTATAGCGATAGTTGAGTTCATGAACGAGGGCATGGCGCAGCACGCCCTCTCCCTTGCCATGGATGAAGACTATCTTCTGACCTTTTTTCTTCTTGTTCTCGTCCATGGTCTTCTTGAACACATCGAGCTGATAATGCAGGATGTCGGCAGCATTCATACCCGCTGTCGTTTCCAACAACTCATCGGCATGCAGATCTATCACGAGGGTGCCGTCATCCTTCTGACGTTTCTTCTTGCCCTCGTGGGCAATGATCTTCTCGTCCTTGTACATCTGTTCCTTCAGTCGCTTGGAGTCTACCACCAAGGGGCGTGCCACCTCGTCATTGTCGACAATGGTAAAGAGCAGAGAAGGCTGCTCGAAGAATTCGTTCTCCTCGAAGACATGCAGTTTGTAGAACTTCACGGGGTCGATGCGGAACTGCACGTCGATAGCTGGCTTCAGCAGGAAAGGCTTGTCCTTCTTGTAGGCTGTCAGCTGAACACCGATGCGGCCCATGTCATTGAGCACCTCACGGCCGAACTCCTCAATGAAGAGCTTGGTGTTGGGTTCCACCTCTCCTACCGACTTCAGTGTCCAGGCATTGCCCTCAGCCACGAGATATGAATAATGTATATAGTAGTTACTGTCGTTGACAACATAGGTCTCGAAGCGGGTATGAGTTATCTCCTTGATGTCCACAGGCACAAAGGCGAGGTATGCACTCAGCTTGTTTCCTCCCTCACGTTCCTGCACAGGAGCACGGAAAGTAATCTCTCCGTCTGCAGCGTCATACTCGTCGACATGCATATCGGTCTGCTCATCATGATCGTTGAGAATCGACTTGATGCTTCTGCTGTCCTGATGCAGTTCGGTGGCAGCATGCTCCTCGGCTTTCTGCTGGGCTTCCATCTTGGCAGATATCATCTTGCCCATGGCATAGTCGTCCTGCTCTACCACAACCACATCGCGCACAGAGGTAGGAATCTCAAATCCGTCCTCATCCTCGACCAATACGATGTCCTTACCCTGGAAGCCAGAGACTCTGCCGCCTCCCACCTCACTCAGGAATCTTACTTTATCTCCTATTTTCATTGCGTTTCAGTTTTTTATTGCCGCTACAAAGTTACACAAAGTTATCGCAATATGAGAAATTATTTACTTTATTTATCCTTTTGAACATAAATTTTTATCCTTTTGGACATAAAAAAGGCCCGATACCGCTTCTCACGAAGCAGAATCGGGCTAAAAAAACTTATTACTATTGATGAGTTACTAAAATTTCAATATTACTTGATAACAAACTTCTTGCCATTGCAGATGTAGGCACCTGGAGCCAAGAGGTATTCAGCATCCTGAGCGTTGCTTACCTCGGCAACCTTCACACCTGTGAGGGTGTAAATCTTCACTGCGCCAGCCTTCTGAGCTGCTACAGTCTGGTTGATGCCTGTTGAGACACTCTCATTGGTCTTACCGTCACGGTTATAAACTGCACCGTTTACGAATTCGAAAACACCAGTCTGGTTTTCACCATTACCATTATTGTTGAAGATAATCTTAGTAGGAGCAGTTGTCAAAGGGCCATCATACTTCCACATCCAGACATCCAGACCATTCTTCTTCACACCGGTCTTGGTACATACTACACCTGGCCAACTACCAGCATATTCCACTGGACCATCACTCCAAGCGTAAGCATGAATATCACTCCATTCTCTAGGTGCGAGGAAGTAAGCGTAGATACCTGTTGGAGTAGGAATAACCACCTCTTTCATCTTGTTGAAGGTAGCAGAACCTGTCTTGGTTTCGTTATCAGCATTGGTTGCGCTCCAAGTTACAGTCTTGCTCTCGCCTTCCATCATGTCAGCACCGAGAGTGAAGGTAGCAGCCTTACCAGGAGTAAGAGCCACCTGCTCGCCGTTGCCAATCTTATACCAACCGCTCTTGGCATTGTTGCTCAATGTAGCAGTTACAGTGACTGTATTCTGGAAGTCACCACCATTAGGACTCAAAGTAACCTTGGCTGCTGTATTGACAGGAGCGTCAATCTTCTTGGCACTTGTACCACCATCATACTCCAAGTAGATATCGCCTGTGATACCAGTGATGTCACCAGTCTGAGCATCGCTACCATTATTCAAGACGACATTGAAACTCTCAACGCCATCGAAAGAGCAAGTCCAGTACTTAGCACCATCAATCTCCTCAGGACCGTCCATTACCTTACCAGGCCATGCACCTGTCAACTTCTTTTCGTCAGCACCTGTTGTCCAAGCGTAGATGTAAGGAGCCTTGTCTGCCTTTACATATACGGTGAAAGCTGCATTAGGATCTACCTTGGTATAAGTAACCTTACCTGTCTTCTCCTTGCCCTCAGAGCTTGTTGCACTCCAAGTCACAGTCTTGGTCTGCTTGAAGTCCATGTCTTCACCGATAGTGAAGGTGGTAGCCTCACCAGGTGTCAAATTTACCTTGTCCTGTCCCTCTATTTGGTACCAACCAGACAAGGCGTCTTCAGAGAGTGTTGCGGTAACAGTTACCGTATTGGTGCGGAAACTTCCGCCAGCAGGAGAAAGAGAAACGCTTACTGGCTGAAGTGGAGCATCGTCAACCCAAGTTGTACCAGCTTCCTGATTGCCATCATAGTCCTGATCACTCTTATGCTGAGCAGCAGTTTCGTAGATGAAAGCACCATCATCAATGAGCTTGCCACCAGTCCAGTCTTTCACGAGTACGCGAACCTGACCCTGATTTTTAGGAGCATCAACAGTGATAGTAGGACCTGTGTAAGTCTTACCTGTTACCAAGTCTGTATAAGTACCAGCTGGGCAATCTGTGAAAGTAGCACCACCATTGAGGGCTACGAGTGCATAACTGTCCTTATAAGCACGCTTGAAGGCGATACCACCGTTAGCAGCACAACCCTCGTCTGTCCACTGACCCTTACGGAGAGCAGGAACAGCCTGACGAATCTTGTTCAGACGGATGAGGTGCTGAGCCAAATCATGATTCAAAGTAGCAGCTACGTTACCTGTAGCTTGATATTCACCGAAGTCTGATGCTTCTACATCACCTGTGATATAACCACCGAAGTAAGCACGACCGGTGTTAGAAAGAGGACCATTAGGACCTTTATCAATTACTACACCACGACGGAAACCAACCTCAGAACCATAATAGAGACAAGGGATTCCACGGAAGGTAAACAAGAGAGAGAGGTTCTCTGCCCACTGAGCATCTGTACCACCGAAACGGTTGCTATCGTTAGGACCTGGACTGTAGTCATGGCTATCTACATATACCACATTGTAAGTAGCGTCATTATAGCACTCGTCGCCGCTTGCCATGCTGAAAGCCTGATTGGCAGTATTGTAACTGTAGTGCATAGGGAAGTCAATGACGCTAAATCCACTGTTCTGTGAGTAATCTGGTTCATGCCATGCACCATTGAGCATCTTGGCATTGTTGCTCTTTGGAGAAGTAGTCTCCTCCAAGCAAAGCAGTTGTGGGCCTACAGGCTCAGAACCCTCAGGAATCACCTGATTATCCCAGTAGCTTTGGCTTCCATCCCATTTGTTGAGCAAGGCCTCGTCCGACTTCCAGGTATAGAAGTAGCAAGAAAGATTGGCCTGACCTCTATAGGTTACATCGTTCATACGTGTACAAACCTCACCATACATAAAGAAAGGTGCCTTGTTCAATCGCTTGTCCTCGTACTTCTTACCGAGAGCTACAAATTCAGGGATGAACTCCTTGTTGAATGTCAAGCGGGAGATGTGACCGGATGTATCAATACGGAAACCATCGACACCCATCTTGATAAACTGTCCATAGCAATCTACGAGATACTTAGCCACGTAGTCGTTCTCTGTGTTGAGATCCACACAGTCACCAGCAATCTGACCCATCCAACGGCTTGGGAAGTCCCAGTTCCAGTTGTTGGCTGTATGATGCCAATAGTTGTGGATATCGTGGTTATTGCCATCTGTATTCTTCATCAGGGCAAGACGACGCTGATACTGTAAAGCAGGCTTAAGACTTGGATAGTCACTACCTAATGCTTCGGGATTAGGAATCATACAAGCATTGATGTCTGCCTGGTTACGAAGACGAGTATCACGGTCGAACTCCTTGCAGAGCTTCTCCTCACCGAAGTTACCGGTGTGGTTGAGCACGATATCGAGGATAATCTTGATACCCTTGGCGTGAGCCTTGTCGATGAGTTCCTGGAACATCACGTCACCGCTCTTTTTGCCGTCACCGCTCTGATAACGGCAATCAACCTTGGAGAAATCCGAAGCATGATAGCCGTGGTAGTCATAACCGGACGCATTCTGTACGACAGGAGTAATCCAGATGGCAGTGAAACCTAACGCCTTGATGTAGTCGAGCTTGTCGATCACACCCTGGAAGTCACCTCGCCAACAAGGGTCCTTGGTACTCTTCTGCGCTTCCTGGTTGTCCCAGCAGAGCACATTGTTAGCAGGATCACCATCGTAGAAACGTGTGGTAATCATGAAATAGATACTTTCGTCTCGGAAGTCAGTACGATCGTTGTTAAACGTTTCCGTAGCCATCGTCTGCAAGGAGACCAACATGAGCATAAGGACTGCCCATAGCCTTGATGTAAATCTCTTCATAAATTGATTGGTTATTAATTTTTAGTTAGTGATGAAAATGTCTATATCTAAATTTTAATTGTTAATTCCCTACTCGCCCTGAAGGGAAAGAAGCCCACAGCTACACGCCCTGAAGGGGCAGAAGCTCATAGCCCAGGGCAACGCCCTGGGTTGTTTGGGGCGGTAACCTGTCGCCCTGTAAGGGCAAAAGCTTTAAAACTCCTGGCAATATAAAGCTGTTGCCCTTACAGGGCGCTTTGCTCATTGCCTTTATACCCAGGGCGATGCCCTGGGCTAAGAGCTTCTGCCCTTTACCTTTCCCTTCGGCCGGTGACCGTTGGTTCAGGGCGTACTGCTCATTGGAGTTTTTGGGCCTTTTGCCCATACTTAAACCACTTGTAATTCTTCTGTTAGCTTACTATTGCAAAAGTACTTATTATATATATAAGGTGGCAAAATAAATGCTAAAAAATTGCGAATATTAATATGCAATCGATTGCATAAATATCTTAACATTCTACACTCTGCAAAAATCGGGTAGGAGGTAAATGCTAATCATAGAAAGGCATTTGCCTCCTACTTTCAC